>VFSW01000405.1_pt1 | contig 62726 bp, 55 predicted proteins | sample 5358111 | NCBI WGS metagenome assembly VFSW01 (sample SAMN11554181, study PRJNA540505) | mine drainage metagenome | isolation source: sediment from site ElyBrook_90M | place: USA: Ely Copper Mine, Vershire, VT | collected 2017
GATCCGGTCGAGCAGTACCTGATGCTGACCGGCATGACGCATTTCATCGGGATGGAGTTCGGGCAACTTCGGCGACTGCAACTTCATATCGAGACCTACATCACCGCGGGATTCGAATTTGCTTCGGCGGCGCGGGATGGCGATCGCATCGTCGCCATCGCGATCGCCGACAACACCGGCTTCGAGCAGGTGATTCGCGGCGATGCGATGGATGAGCGCGCGATGCTGGCCGAGCTGGTGCATATCATAGGTGAGCGCGATCCGGACGTGATCGAGGGGCACAATCTGTTCCGTGCGAATCTCGATTACCTGGAGCATCGCGCGCGCAAACTCGGGGTCAAGCTTGCGCTCGGACGCGATGGCAGCGTGATGTATGTACGGCCGGCGCGGCTGCAAATCGCCGAGCGAACCATCGCATACCGAAAGTTTGACGCGTACGGGCGCAACCTCGTCGATACGTGGATTCTCGCGCAGCACTACGACATCGGCAGCCGCGAACTCGAAAGCTTCGAGTTGCGCGACCTCGCGAGGCATCTCGGCGTCACGCGCGCGGGCCGAGTTTATCTGGAGCCGACGCGCACCAGCCATTACTTCGACCACGATCGCGAGGCGCTGTTTCAGTCCGCGCTGGAAGAGGTGCGCGAGACCCGCGACATCGCGGAAGCGCTCTCCGCCAGCTACTTCGTGCAGGGGCAGATTTTACCCTACTCGTATCAAAACGCGATCCTGCGCGGGAACGCGACCAAGATCGACGCGCTGATGATGCGCGCATATCTTACCGCGCGGCATTCGATCCCGGCCGGCGGCGAGCCCAAGGCATTCGCGGGCGGCTACACCGAGATGCGCCGCTGCGGCGTGGCGCGCAACGTTTTTCATTGCGATGTCACTTCGCTGTATCCGTCAATGATGCTCGAATTCGGCCATGCGCCCTCCTCCGATGCGCTCGGCGTGTTCCTCAAGATGCTCAGCGACCTGCGCAGTTTCCGCATCAAGGCGAAGGCACTGGCGCGGGAACTCGGCGGCAGCGCGCGGCGCAACATCGAGGCGCTGCAGCAGACTTTCAAGATTCTCATCAACTCGTTCTACGGATACCTCGGCTTCTCGATGGGGCACTTCAGCGATTTCGATCAGGCCAGCGCGGTGACGCGGCGCGGGCGCGAGCTGATCCAGTCGGCGATCGATGAGCTGGAGAAACGTGGCGCGAAGATGATCGAGGTCGACACCGACGGTATCTATTTTGTGTTGCCTGGAAACTCCGACAGCGACGCGGAGGCTGAAGCGATGCTGGCGGAGATCGCCGCAACCATGCCGGCCGGCATCAAGCTCGAAATCGACGGCAAGTACGCCGCGATGTTTTCCTACAAAATGAAGAACTACGTCCTCCTCGATGAGACCGGCGAAATGACGATTCGCGGTTCGGGGCTGAAGTCGCGCGGCCTCGAGCGTTTCCAGCGCCGCTTCATGGAAGAGATGTTCCTGCTCCTCATGACGAATCGGCACCCCGAACTGCAAAATCTCTTCGCCGGCTACCTCGCGAAAATCGCCGCGCATAAAATCGGCATCGACGCGCTGATGAAGACCGAGACGCTGCAGGACTCGCTCGATAACTATCGCGAGAAGGTCGGCGGCAAGCGCCGAAATGCCGCGGCTGCGTATGAGCTCGCGCTGAAATCCGCGCGCGCATATGTCGCCGGCGACCAGGTGTCATATTACGTCACCGGGCGCGGCACCAAGGTGAAGGTTGCGAGTGCGGCGAAGCTGGTTGGCGAGTACGATGCGTCCCGGCCCGACGAGAACATCGAATATTATCAAGCGAAGCTTACCGACCTGTTCGAGAAGTTTCGCGTGTTCGCCGACAAGCCCGGGCTATTTGCAGCCGCCGACCTCGAAGCCGCCGCCGATGAGGTTGCCGCAGCCTCGCAACCGGACTTTTTTTCAACTCCGGAGAAGTAGACCGCGCGCCGCGACTTGCGCGATACTCCGCAAGCTCGGGAGGACGCTACCATGGCCGAAGAAAAATCATCCAAGCCGCAACTCGATTGGGACAAGGCGCGCAAGTTTCTGTTCCAGGTGAACAACGACATCGGCGCCGCGATGCTCGGTGCGATGAACTACCTGGGCGATCGGCTCGGCATCTTCAAGGCGCTGGCAGATGCGGGATGGGTGACCAGCCAGGAGCTCGCCGATCGCGCGAGTCTCAACGAGCGCTACATTCGCGAATGGCTCGGCGCGGTGACCTCGGCGGGCTACGTGACCTACGATCCAGCGACGAAGAAATACATGCTGCCGCCCGAGCATGCGATGGTGGTCGCGCGCGAGGAGTCGCCATTTTTCATGGGCGGGTTTATGGAGATGGTGATCCCGAACGTCACCATGGCGCCGAAGGTCGCCGAGGCGTTCCGTAACGGCGGCGGCGTGTCGCAGGCTGAGTATCCACCCGAGACGTGGGAAGCGATGGAGCGCTCGTCGGCCGGGATGTATCGCAACCAGCTCATCAAGAAGTGGTTGCCGACAATGCCGCAGGTGGTCGAGGTTCTCAGCAATGGCGGCGCGGCCGCCGACATCGGATGCGGCAGCGGTCGCGCCGTGATCGCGATCGCAACTGCGTTCCCGAAGGCGAGGGTTTTCGGCTTCGACGTACATCCCGGATCCGTGGAACGCGCCCAGGCCAACGCGAAGGCGGCCGGCGTCGCGGACCGCGTCACCTTCGAGGCGCGCGACGCCACCAAACTTCCCGAGAATCAGTTCGATTTCATTTCGACCTTCGACGTGGTGCATGACTCGGTCAATCCGGTCGCGCTGCTCAAATCGATCAAGCGCGCGATGAAGAAGGACGCGACCTACCTGATGCTCGAGGTCAACGTTTCCCCCAACCTCGAGGACAACATCGGGCCGACCGGCAAGATGATGTATTCCGTCAGCACCCTCTACTGCATGACGGTGTCGCTCGCGCATGGTGGGGCGGGAATCGGCGCGTGCATGGGCGAGCCGAAAGCGCGCGAGCTGGTTGCGGAGGCGGGATTTTCGCAGTTCCGGCGGCTTCCGATCGAGGACATGTTCTCCGCGCTGTACGAGGTTCGCGCGTAGCCGAGATCGGATCGAGCGCGACATCGCTTGTCGCAAAATCGCGCACAAGTGTTTCAGCAAGGCGCTGAAACGAGAGCTTAAATTGGCGCGCCGCTTGCTCCCTCTGAGAAGAGGGGGGCCGGTATCTGCGCGTTCCACGAACATATGTATCGTTCGTTCTCGCTTCCTTCATTTTGATGTGCGCGGCGGCGTCGGCGTTCGCCGGCGCAGGTCTCGCGACGATTCGGGAGCCGGCTGGTCGTGCGGTCGTTTCGGGGGCGGTTCCGATCGTTCTCGCGATCGCGCCGCGCGTCAGCATCGCGAGCCTCTACATCGACGGAACTCTGTTCGCGTCCGATGCGCCGAGCAATCTCACCTGGAATTCATCGACGGTGCCCAACCGCACTCATGTGATTTCAGTCAAGTCGTTTTCCGCGCAGGGAAGATTCCTCGGCAGCCGGGCGGTCAAGGTTACCGTGCGCAATGCCAAACCGACACCGACTCCCACGATGACTCCGACTCCGGCGCCCACGTCGGCTGCAGTCGTCATCACCGCGCCGGGAAACGGGATCCATGTCGAAGGCACCATCTTATTTGCCGCGGTGAAGAGCACCAGCGTTCAATGGATGAACTTCTACGTCGACGGAAATTACGTCGCGTCGTCGCCACCGTCAGGGATTCTCTGGGACTCCACCTCGGTTCCGGAGGGCGCGCATACGCTGTCGATCAGAGGATTCGATTCATCGAGCAACGTGATCGCCGATCCCGCGATCACTGTGATGGTGGACAACCTTGCGATTGTTCCCTCCGCAACTGTCACCGTGAATTCGACGCCTACCCCGAAGCCGACAGTTAGCGGTACGCCGATCGCGACTCCAACTGCGAGTCCGACGCCAGCCGGGGATCCATTGCGCCCGTCAAATGACATTCCGAATGCGCGCGTGCCCTCGAGTGCCGAACTTGCCGCGTTTCACATCGGCGTCGGCGCGTGCGGAGGCCTCGACGATTGCGGTTATATGCAAAACGTCGATGGGCAATTTATCGGCACTACCGCGGAGATCATTGACCAGACTGCCGACAAATGGTGTCCAAGCTGCACCATCGTGAATCCGCTCGACGGCGAGACCTACAGCTTCCGCGATCTTTTAAAAGCGGTCGCCGTCAACGAGACGCATTGGTACGAATGGAAAACTGCTCACCTCGCGTCGCCCGATCCGATCACCGGCACAAAGACGCTGACTCCATCGCATGGCGACCTCGAGCATGTCATGCCGACCCAACCGAACGGCGGTTCGTGGGGACTGTTCCAGATCGCTGAAGGCGTAAACGAAGGATGGCCGGCGTCGTTCCCGCTCAGCGCCACCTCGACGGGGTTCAATGCGGATTTCAAAACCGCCGAGCAGATGGGCGTCGAGCAGGGCCATCTTTCGTATCTCGACGATCCCGACCGCTCGACAACCGCGATCAACAACGGCTTCGCGCCGTATGTCGATTTCGCCGATGCGCAGGGCATTCTTCATCGCGCATCGAGCGATGTGAACGAGCGCCGATGGGGCGCGGTCGGCAACTGGTACAGCGGCGGGTGGTACGATTCCGGCGCTATTCAGTACATCAACCAAGTCCAGCAAATCCTCCACGATCAGCCGTGGTCGCAGCCGAGTTTCTGATGCGACGATTCTGATCTGATTCCAGACGGCTGCCCCATCATGCGAGGCGCTTTTGCAGCGCATCGCGCAATGCTGGAATGATTTTGTTCCACTCCGCGACCAGCCCGATGTCGGCGCGCTCGAAAATCTGCGCCTCGGGATCGTTGTTGATCGCGACCACGGTCTGCGCGCGCTTGATGCCGATGGTGTGATTGATCGCACCACGGATGCCGACCGAAAAATAGAGCCGCGGATCGATCGCTTTGCCCGTCAGTCCCACCTGGAGCTGACGCGGCATCCATCCGGCGTCGGTGACCCGGCGCGTCGCGCACATTCCGGCGCGCAGCACTCGCGCGAAGTCTTTCAACACCGCAACGCCCTCGGCTCCGACGCCCGTCCCGAGTCCCACGATGATCTCGGCGCCTTCCAGCGGCTCGATGGTCGTGTCCATCAGCGAATGCTCTTTGATGAGGCGGCTCAGCGGCTTCGAAGCATGAGGCGGCACCACCTCGACTTCCGCATTGCGGCTTTCGTTCGGGTCGGCAAGCTCAAGCACACCGGAACGCACGGTCGCCATCTGCGGCAGTGTCTTCGAGAGGATCGGCGCGACGATGTTTCCGCCGAACGCCGGCTTCAGTGCCACCAGCCGATTCTGCTCGTCGATTTCCAACCCGATCGCGTCGCCGGTTAAGCCGAGTCCTAGGCGTGCGGCGAGTCGCGGACCCCAGTCGCGTCCGCGTTCGCTCGCGGAGAGGAAAAGTCCCCACGGCTCGTGTTGCTTGATCACCGATGCCATCGCTTCGGCCGCAGTTTCAGGCGTGTATGCCTCTGGGGCCGGCGATTCGAGGATCACGACGCGATCCGCACCGTAACGACCGAGCAGTCCCGCATGCTTGCGCATCGAGGCGCCAAATCCGGTTGCGACGACGACGCCGCCCAGATGCTTCGCGAGTTCATCGGCGCGCGACAGCAACTCGAGGCTTCCGCGCGTCACGAATCCCCCGAGGTTGCTCTCGACGACCACCCATACATCGCGTCCGCGCCGAGGCTTTCGGGAAGTTGCGGAAACCGCGCGGCGTTTTCCGGCGCGCGGCTTGAGCGCGCCCACCTTGTCCAGCTCCGCGATCACATCGGCGGCGGCGCGCTCGGGATCAGACGCATCGATGAATTTGCATTTAGTCGTCGGCGTCTCGACGGCGCGAATCGCCGCGACCCAGGTTGGCGATCCTTCGAGCCCGAAGTCGCCGGCGCTCGCGCCCAGCTCCTTCAGCGAAACAGTTTCGATGGGTTTCGATTTCGCCTGTTCCGTCGCATCCGGCTTGAGTTTGATTGGTTGCGCTACGCGCTCCGCGCAGGTCAGCAACACCGGCATGGCGGCTTCGACCTCATCGAAGCCCTCGTCGCTTTCGCGCTCCGCCTTGACAATGCGGCCATTGATTTCCAATTTGCGCACGCCGGTCATCTGTGCGACGCCGAGCAGCTCCGCGACTTCCGGCCCCACCTGGCCGGTTTCCGCATCGAGGGAATACTTGCCGAGCAGAATCAAATCGAACTTCCCGCGTTTCAATGTCGTCGCCAGAGCGCGCGCCGTCGCGAGCGTATCGGAGCCCGCGAAGGCACGATCGGTGATGTGCACGGCGCGATCCATTCCCATTGCGAGCGCCTGCTCAAGCGATTCGCGCGCCTGCGGCGGTCCCAATGTGATCACGGTGGTCTCGGCGCCGTGGCGATTTTTCAAATCCATTGCGAGCGACACCGCCCGCAGATCGAAAGCGCTGATGACATTGGGCCCATCGCGCTTGATGGTCTTGGTCGTGGGGTCGAAATTGGCGTCTTCGATAAGAGGAATCTGTTTGATTAGAACCGCTATGTTCAACACTGATGCGTCCTTCCTGCGGGAAAACTAACGGTAGCAATCAATCTATGCAAACCATTCCCTCTCTCGATAGGCGAGGAGGCGCGCTTAAGGTCACGGGTCGGATGAGATAGCTTCGCGAGGTGCCTCGAATGCGCCTCATACCCACCAGCGCCATTGTGCTCACGCTTCTTGCGATGGCGACGACACCGGTCGCGAACTGCGCCGAGCGAATCGTATCGCTGGTGCCCTCGGTAACCGAAACTCTTTTCGCGCTCGGCGTCGGCAACGAGGTCGTCGGCGTATCATCATATGACGACTATCCACCCGCGGTGATGAAGCTTCCGCGGGTCGGGTCGTTTCTCACTCCGAACCTTGAGGCGATTGCGGCACTGCGTCCGACGATTGTGATTGGGCGCGGCATCTCCTCGAATCAACGCGAGGTTCACGCATTGCGTGCACTGGGCTACGAAGTTCTGCTGATCGAAGATGACTCGCTCCCAGAAATCGAACAGAGCATCAGAACGATTGGAAAGCGCATGGGTAGGGAGCCGCGGGCCGACGCGATCATCGCCGGCATCGAGGCGAATGTGAATGATGTCCGCACGCGCGTGCAGCCGTTGCCGATGCGCCCGGCGCTGATGCTGGTGGGGCATCAGCCAATCGTGGCGGTCGGAACCGGCACTTTTCTTGACGACCTGCTCAAAATCGCCGGTGCGGAAAACATCGCCGATGCGTCTGCTCAGCAGTGGCCGCAACTCAGCATCGAATACATCGTGGCGATGCGGCCCGAGGTCATCATCGATGGTCAGATGGGCAGTGACCCGCAGTCGCCGACTCGATTCTGGGATGCGTATCCAACTATTCCCGCGGTCAAAAATCATCGCGTGGTTGGATATCCGGAAGACCCCACGCTGCATCCGGGGCCGCGCGTCGGCGCGACGCTCGAGATGATTGCGAAGCTGATCCATCCCGAAGCGTGGAAAACTCCGCAATGAACGCGGCGATCGATCTCAAAGCATTCGAGGGATCGTACCTCACTCGCAGCCGCATGATTTTGTGGCTGCTGATTCTGAGCGTGGTGTTGATGGCCTCGCTGATCCTGGCGGCCTCGTTCGGCAGCGCGCCGGTCAACCTGATGCGCGCAGTCACGGATTCAACGAGCGCTGACCATGCGATCTTTTTCGGCGTGCGGCTTCCGCGCGTGCTGATGGGCGCGGTGGTCGGCGCCGTGCTTGCCTCGGCAGGCGTGGCGCTGCAGGCGCTGGTGCGCAACCCACTTGCCGAAGGAGGCATCCTGGGAATCTCAGGCGGCGCGGCCCTCGGCGCGATTGTCGCGCTGATCGCGCTATCAACGAGTCCGCTTGCCGACGCGATCGTTCCGCTCATCGCATTTGGATCCGCGCTGGTCGCGACGCTCGCGGTATATCGGCTTGCGCTGATCGATGGACGCCTCGAACCATTCACGCTGCTGCTGATTGGGGTAATCTTCAACGCTTTCTGGGGCGCGGCAATTATGCTGGTCAACAGCATCGTCAATTTTTATTACGCGCACAGCATCCTGTTCTGGCTGATGGGCAATCTCGAAGCTCCCAGTTATCGCGAGGTGGAGATCGTCGCGGTGCTCGCCGCGATTGGATTCGCGGTGCTGATGTTTCGCGCCCGCGACTTGAACCTGCTCAGCCTCGGCGATGAAGCCGCGGCAGAGATGGGGGTCGAGGTTGACCAACTCCGGCGGGTCATTTTTTTTGCGACCTCGATCATGATCGGCGCGGCAGTTTCCGTGAGCGGGATCATTTCCTTCGTAGGGTTGATCGTGCCGCACGTGCTGCGCCTCGCGCTCGGCGCCGATCATCGCTTGTTGTTGCCCGCGTCGCTGATTGGAGGCGCAGCCTTCATGGTGATCGCCGACTTGGTTGCGCGAACAGCAATCGCGCCCGCCGAAATCCCTGTCGGCGCGATCACCGCGCTGTGCGGCGGCCCGTTCTTCATCTTTATGTTGCGCCGCCAGGGCCGCAGGCCCTTCTCGCTGTGAGCGACGCGACTAATAACGCGCCGGTCCTCAGGGCCGATGGCATCGTCGCGGGTTATGGTGCGATCGAGGTTCTGCGTGGCGTCTCGATGGAACTTTATGCGGGTGAAATGCTGGCGATCGTCGGCCCCAATGGCGCGGGCAAATCGACCTTGCTGAAAGTGGTCGGCGGCACGCTCGCTCGCGTCGCAGGCACGGTGGAATTATTTGGCCGTCCGCTCGATTCGTATGATCGCCGCTCGTTGGCGACGCTGGTGGCGACGGTCGCGCAGGAAAATTCCATCGCATTTCAATTCTCGGTGCTCGAAGTCGTGCTGATGGGGCGCGCGCCGCATCTGGGAGCATTCCACTTCGAGACTCGCCGCGATCTCGAAATCGCGCATTCGGCGCTGGAGCACTTCGATCTGCTCCTCCTCGCGCGGCGGCCCATCCAGGGGCTTTCCGGCGGCGAGCGGAAGCGTGTCTTCCTCGCCCGCGCTCTCGCGCAGGAGGCGAAGATTGCGCTCCTCGATGAGCCGACTGCATTCCTCGACCTGAAGCATGTCGCGGACATTTTCTCGCGCTTCCGCGCTCTGTGCGTCGAGCGCGGGATGGCAGTGATCGCGACGCTTCACGACCTGAACGCCGCCGCGCTCTATGCCGACCGGGTGCTGCTGATGAAAGACGGTGCGGCGATCGCATGCGGCACTCCCGAGGCCGTCCTTACGGAGCAAAACCTCCGCGCGGTGTATGACACCGAAGTCTACGTAGGCCGCAATCCGGCCAGCGGAGGGTTGGTGGTTCTCCCAGTCGCGCATCGAAGCTGATTTACTCCGCCCGCACTCGTGGTTACGATCAGTATGCAATGTCACTTCCGACCGCCTGGCGCGACGAGGCGCCGCTGAACCTGGTTCTCGATGCCGACGATACGTTGTGGGATTCGAACATCCACTTCCTCGAAGCGTTTGAGAACTTCGTTGCCGCGATCGGCGCGCTCGGTGTCGATACGCATCGCGACTCGATTAAGGCGATCGTGCGCGAGGCCGAGCTCGAGCTGATCGAGACGCACGGTTATGGCCGTCGTCCTTATGTCATCGCGCTCGAACGCGCGGTCGCCCAGATAGCGCCGGATCCGCAGCAGGAACCCCTGCGCCGCGAGGTTGAGCGGATCGGCACCGAACTCATCGAGCGTCATTGCGACCTGCTGCCCGGCGTCGGTGAAACAGTGCCCGAACTGGCGGCGCGCCATCGGCTAATCCTTTTCACCAAGGGCCAGCGCGATGAACAGCTGCGCAAGCTCGATCGGTCGGGCCTCGCGCCTTACTTCAGCCGGGTCGAGACTCCTCGGGAGAAGAATCCCGATTCGTATCGGCGACTCGTCGTCGATGTCGGCCTCGACAAAGAGCGCACATTCATGATTGGAAACAGCCCGCGCTCGGACATCAATCCGGCGTTGCGCGCCGGTTTGCGGGCTGCGATTTACATTCCCCACGAACATACCTGGGACATGGAGCACGAGGAGCTCGATGCGGCGGACCCGCGAATCGTCGAGTTACCCACCTTCCGCGCACTGCTCCACGTGTTCTAGGATAGATCCGGATCGGTCATCGACGAGGCTTGCCATCAGTACAGCACATCTGAAATCGAAGTCGCTCAAGGCGAAACCTCCGCTGCCGCTGCGTCCGATTCATCGGATGTGGCGACGCACCATCGATGCGGTCGAGGTGAGCAACATCGCACTTCCGGTGCGCGCGTTGCCTGCGGCGCTGAAGGGCGTCGTCGCCTGTCAAATCAGCGACTTCCATCTCGACATGGATGAGGATGTCGATCGCCTTGAATTGGCGGTCGACGTCATTAATCGCGAGAAGCCGGAGTTCGTCTTCCTGACCGGCGATTACTTTTCCGGACCCGACACGATGCGGCGCTATGTCGGCGCGTTCCAGCATGCATTGAAGCGGCTCCATCCCAAGGTCGGCGTGTATGCGGTGGCGGGAAATCATGATCACTGGTCGTCGTTCGACACCATTGCCGCGGCGCTCGAAGCGGCAAGCGTCGACTTGCTTGCAAATGCGAACCGTCCACTGAAACTGAAGGGCGAGGACCTCACCATCGTTGGCATCGACGATCTGTGGTCCCGCCGCGCCGAGCCGTCGCGGGCATTTAAGGATGTTGCCCCGGATGCGTCAACGATTGTGCTGGCGCACAATCCCGACACCGCGTTGTATGCGCGACATCTTTCGCCCGGCGTCATGCTCTCGGGGCATACGCATGGCGGCGTGGTGCGGATCCCATTTTATGGATCGCCGCTCCGCTCAATTCTCCGAATCGGCAAGCAGTTCTATGCTGGCCTGAACCTCTACGAAGATTTCTACATCTATACCAATCGCGGCCTCGGCACGTTCTGGGTGCGCATCCGCATCAATTGCCGGCCCGAGATTTCGCGCTTCAGCCTGACCCAGTTGGCGCTACCCAAGAGCGAGCGTCGACCCGGCACGGTCGCCGAACCGGTTATGCAGCCGAGGCGTCGCCGGCGCATTGGACCGATGCGTCCCCGAAAAGCCCGCGCGCATCGTTAATCCTCAAACCTCGATGCTCGACCTCGCAATCACCGGCGCAACCGTAGTCACTCCCGATGCGACGAGTCTGGCGGATGTCGGCGTCACGGACGGCAAGATCGCCAGCATCGTCGCGCCGGGCAAGCTGGAGCAGGCAACCAAGACCATCGATGCGCGGGGGATGCTCCTGCTCCCGGGTGCCGTCGATCCCCATACGCACCTCGATGCCGAGATGTTCGGCGCGACGACCGCCGACGATTTCGAATCGGGCACCATCGCGGCTGCGGCGGGCGGCGTCACCAGCATCATCGACTATGCGTTCCAGGCGCCGGGAGGATCGCTGAGCGAGGCGATCTCCAGGTGGGACGATAAGGCCCGCGGGCGCGCCATCATCGACTACGGATTCCATGTCGCGATCCTCGATCCGACCCCGGCAACCATCGCGGAGATTCCGAAAGTCGTAGAGCGCGGCGTCAGCAGCTTCAAGATTTTCATGATGCGCGGCTTCGAGGAGCGTGCTCGCGATTTCTTGCGCGCCTTCAAAATGGCCGCCGAGTCGGGCGCGCTGCTAACCATCCATGCCGAGGACGAGCACCTAATCGGCTACTGCACCGAGCGGCTGCTCGGCGCGGGAAATCGCGGCGTCGCGCATTTCGCTTCGAGCCGGCCTCCACTGTCCGAGGCCGCCGCGGTGTTGCGCGGCCTCAAGATGACGGAACTCACCGGCGCGCCGGCGTACTTCGTGCATCTGTCGAGCAAGGCCGCGATCGATGAGATTCGTCGCGCGCGCCGCAATGGCTCGGGTCGCGCGGTCCTCGCCGAGACGCGCCCGATCTACCTCTATCTGACGCAGGAAAAATTCCTCGAGCCGCAGGGCGAGAAGTATGTCGGCTATCCTCCGCTGCGCGAGCGCGCCGATGTCGAGGCGATTTGGGAAGCGCTCGCCGATGGCACCGTGGATGTCGTCGCAACCGACCATTGCAGTTGGCCGCTGGAGCGCAAAATCGCCGCGGATCGCTTTACCCGGATTCCTCCGGGCATGTCGAACCTCGAAACCCTTGTGCCGATGCTGTATTCCGAGGGCGTCGTGAAGCGGCGGATTTCGCTCGCGCGGATGGTGGAGTTGGTGGCGGCCAATCCCGCGAAGATTTTCGGCCTCTACCCGCGCAAGGGTGCGATCATCGAAGGCGCCGACGCTGACCTGGTCGTTTTCGACCCCGATGCAAAGGTTGCGGTGCACGCAGGCGAGATGCATTCACGCGCCGACTACGATCCATTCGAAGGGATCGAGGTTACCGGATGGCCTCGCATCACGATCTCGCGCGGCGAGGAAATCGTCAGCGCTCGCAAATCGACCGCGCGCGCCGGACGCGGAATGTTTCTGGCGAGGTCAGCTTTTTCCTCGTCCTAAAACCGTCTCAACCTCTCTCGCCTGAGGACTCATCGCATGTCCGAAAAAGTTGTCGCAATCGCCGGAGGTTCGGGATTCATCGGCCGCGCTATCGCGCGGCGCCTCGCCGGTATACCTGAGCTTCGCGTGCGTGGGATGAGCCGTTCGCCCGCGCGCGCGCGGCAACGCCTCGATCTCCCCAACCTCGAATGGGTTCGCGCCGAGGTCACCGAGCCCTCGACCTTGCCCAACGCGCTGAAGGGCGCGCAGGCGATTGTCAGCGCGGTTCAGTTTGAAGGCTATCCGGTTGAGAATCCGAAAAAAGGCCTGACCTTCGAGCGCGTCGATTTCGGCGGCACGGTTGCCCTGCTCGAGGCCGCGAAGAAAGTCGGCGTCGAGCAAATGGTCTATGTCAGCGGCGCCGCGGCGGATGAAAACGCGACGCATCCGGGGTTTCGCGCCAAGGGACGCGCCGAGCGTGCGATTCGCGAATCTGGTTTGGCCTACACCATCTTTCGTCCGTCGTTGGTTTACGGCCCCGAGGACAAAGTGATGAACGGCTTCGCGAAGCTGCTGAAGTTTTCGCCGGCGTTCGGCGTGCCCGGTACCGGGCGGCAGAAAGTTCAGCCGGTGCTGGTCGATGATCTGGCAGCATGCGTCGCGATGGCGATCACCGGGAAAGGACGCAACGCAACTTTCGAGGTCGGCGGACCCGACCTGATGACCTTCGATGAGATGATTCGCATCCTGATGGAGGTGACCGGGCGTCGGCGTCCGATCATCCACATTCCCGAGGGTGCGATGCGCGCGGGGGCATCGTTGCTGGAGATGCTGCCGACGCCGATGCTATCGCGCGATGCGGTGACCTTCGTGACCGCCGACAACGCGACCGACATCAAACCGCTCATCGGGGAGTTCGGGATCAAGCTCACACCGCTGCGCCAGGGACTTAAATACCTGTCGCCGTCGGCCAAATAGTCACCCCACCCTCCGCCAGCCGTCGCCTTCGAAGCCGAAGCGAAAGGTGTCCGGATGGATCAGCTCGGCGAGAATCTGCAATGACTCGACGATGCGCGGCCCGGGGCGATTGAAGTATTGATTGCCATCGGCGAGGAAAACTCTGCCGTCACGCACCGCGCGGATTTGTTTCCATCCATCCTGTTTTTGCAGCAGATGCAGTTCTTCCGATGCGCGCGGAATGCCGAAGCCGCAGGGCGCGATCACTATCACCTCGGGATCAGCCGCGGCGAGGTCCTCGAACTTCATCCATGGCGAATGTTCGCCCGCCTTGCCGAAAAGATTCTTTCCACTCGCCATCTCGACCAGTTGCGGCATCCAGTTGCCCGCCGCCATCATCGGCTCGATCCATTCGATGCACGCGACAGTGGGATTGTTTTTGAGATTTGATGCGACTTCGCGAATCTCAGCGCAGCGCATTTGCAGGTCATGCACCAGCTTGTCGCCGCGCTCCGGAGCATCGAGGGCCGCCGCGACGCGCTGCATGTCGGAAAACACCTCCGCGAGCGAGTACGGCGCGAGCGACACCACCTTGGGTTGCAACCCCGTCCACTCGGCGACGGCAGCATCGACGTCGGCCTGGTTGACCGCGCATACTTCGCATTGCGATTGCGTGACGATGACGTCGGGCCGAAGCTCGCGAAGTCTAGCCGCATCGACGCGATAAACCGACAGCGCCTCGCGCACGATGGTTTTCACTCGCGCATCGATCTCCGCGCTGCTGCCCTCCGGATTGAACTTGGGCTCGGTGAGCGCCGGCAGCCGCTTCACCGAGGCCGGATAATCACATTCGTGCGACCTGCCAACCAGCTCGCTCTCGAATCCCAGCGCGCAAACGATTTCCGTCGCACTCGGCAGCAGCGTCACGATTCGATGGGCCATGAGCACAACGGTACTCGATTGCGTCGTCGTCGGCGAGTCGATTGACGGTCAGCGAAAGTGGATGATAAGAGCCGAACAGGTTTCCTGACGCGGCGGAGACTTTCTGATGGCCTCGATTCCAGTACTGTCGGCGAACGCGCCTTCAAAAGATGTGGTGGCATGTCTCGAGCATGCCGGATGTGTCGTGGTGCGCGACGTGATCGACGCAACGACCCGCGAGGCCCTCAAGCGCGAACTGGCGCCGCATCTGGAAACGTCAGACGCGGGCAATCGGCTGAACAAGGTGTACGAGGCGTCGGGCGGCAACGGCAGTTTCTATCCCGGCCACACCACGCGCATCACCGCGCTGGTCGCGAAGTCGGAGACGTTTCGTGGATTCGTGATGCATCCGCTGATGCTCTCGGCCTGCGATGCGCTCTTGATTCCGAATTGCGCGAGCTACCAGGTGCATGCGACTGCCGGTCTGGTCGTCGGCCCCGGCGCGACGGTGCAGGTGCTCCATCGCGAGGAGGATGGCTTCCAGTTTTTCAAGGTGCCGCGTCCGAACATGGTGCTCGCGAGCATGTGGGCGATCAGCGATTTCACCGAAGCGAATGGCGGCACGCATCTGGTGCCCGGGAGCCATCGATGGGAGCAGGGACGCATCGCGCGCGATGATGAAGTCGTTGCGGCGGAAATGCCGGCCGGCTCGGTCCTGCTCTGGATGGGCGGCACGTTGCACGGCGCGGGCGCGAATCGCACCGCGAGCGAATGGCGCTACGGCATTTTCCTTTCCTACTCGCTTGGATGGCTGCGGCAGGAGGAAAACCAGTACCTCGACACGCCGCCTGCGATCGCGCGCACTTTTTCGAAACCGCTGCGGCGTCTTATCGGCTACGGCATGCACGCATCGCTCGGCTATACCGATGTTGCACCGAACGAAGCGGTGGAGAAGCAAACTTGACCGAAACCAGCTCGTCGCCTGCCGATCTGATCGACCTGCGCCGCTATCCGATCACCGATCTCGCGAGCGATGCGGCGCGCGGGCTGACGCATCACTGCCGCGAGCAACTTGATAAGGCCGGCGCGTGCGAGCTGCCCGGATTTCTCACTCCCGCAGCGGTGAAACTTCTCGCGCGCGAGGCCGACCAGCTATCCGCGCTCGCGTATCACAGCGAATCGACCGGAACTCCATATCTGGAGATTCCCGATCGCACGCTTCCCGAAGATCATCCGCGGCGAATTTTTGATCACACTTCGGTCGGCGTCGTCGCTTACGATCAATTTCCGCCGGACTCCCCGATGCGCCGTCTTTACGAATGGGAGCCGCTGATGGCTTTCATCGGCGCAGCGCTGAATAAGGAGCGCCTCTATCGCTATGCCGACCCGTTCGGCGCGCTCAACCTCGCGGTGATGCGCGACGGCGAGCGGCTCCATTGGCATTTCGATCAGACCGATTTCGTGACCTCGATCGCGTTGCGTGCGGCCGAGCGGGGCGGTGACTTTGAGTATGTGCCGTTGATTCGAAGCGCGAGCGATGAGAATTATCCTCGCGTGCAGCGGCTGCTGAAGGGCAACGAGGACGAGGTTGTGCGCGTTCCGATGAGGCCCGGCACGCTGTTGCTGTTCGAGGGCCGCAACTCGATTCATCGCGTCACGGCGATTCGCGGACCCGTGACCCGGCTGGTCGCGCTGTTGGCCTACGACACCAAACCGGGGACGCGAAGCAGCAAACTGTTGCAACGTGCCCGCTATGGCCGCGAGGCGTAGGTCCGCGGTCATCTTGCGTGAGGGTGCGGCCTCGCGCATCGAGCGCGATTCGATCGGCGAGTTGGAGGTTCCGGCGCGCCGGCTCTATGGCATTCGTACCGTTCGCGCGCTCAACAACTTGAGTTTTTCCGGCCGCGCGCTCGGCGACTATGCTCTATATGTTCGTGCCCTCGCGATGGTTAAGAAAGCGGCGGCGCGCGCCAACCGCGACGCCCGCGTTATCACACCCAAAATCTCCCAGTCGATCGAAGCGGCATGCGACGCGCTAATCGCGGGCGACTATCTCGATCAATTTCCCGTTGACGTATTGGGAGGCGGTGGCGGAATCGCTGTCAACATGAACGTCAACGAGGTGATTGCGAATCTCGCCAACGAAAATCTCGGCGGAGAACGCGGCAGCTACGCTCCCATCGATCCGAAGCTCCACGTCAACGCGTCGCAATCGACCGCCGACGTTTGTCATACCGCGGCGCACCTCGCGATCCTCGAAAAGTGGATCGATCTGCACGCGGTGCTGAGCGATTGCATCGAGGTTGCCCATCATAAGGCGGTGCAGTTCCAGACGATGCAGACGCTGGCTCGAACTTGTCTGCAGGATGCCGGCGCGGTCCCGCTCGGCGAGATGTTCGGCGCATACGCGGCCGCGATCGCGCGCCGAACCGAAGAACTCGATCGCACGGTTGCGGCGCTGCGAAAAATCAATCTTGGCGGAACTGTAATCGGCGATGGCAACGGGGCGCCGGCAGTTTATCGGCGCACTGTAATCGGCCATCTGAACAAAATCGCGAAGCACAAGTTGGTGCTGCGCGAGAACCTGTTCGATGCGGCACAGAACATCGATGATCTCGGCACCGTCGCCGCGCAACTCGGATTGCTGGCCGAGGTGCTCATCAAATTCGCGCAAGACCTGCGACTGCTGTCGTCCGGTCCGCAAGGCGGCTTGGGCGAGATCGTATTGCCCGCAGTCATGGAAGGTTCGTCATTTTATCCCGGTAAGATAAATCCGGTCGTCCCCGAAACCTTGCTGCAATGCTGCTTCCAGGTGCTCGGATGCGAACGCTCGGCGCGGCTCGCGCTTGAACATGGTGAACTGAACCTGAACGTCTTCGAAGGCGCGGCCGCGATCAACGTAATGGACGCTATGGAAATGCTGACTCGAGCGGTCGCGAGCTTCACTAAATCGTGTCTGGCGGGGATCGCCGCCAACGAAGAGCGATGCCGCACGCTCGCATCACTTGCGCAGAAGGGAGGAACCCCTCGATGAGCGAATGGAAGACCGACTACGTCCCGGGCGCGCCGAGGATCGCGATCGATCATCTCGGGAGCGGAGCGCTGGTGCTCTTCATGCACGGAATCGGCGGCAATCGCAGCAATTGGCATGATCAGCTTGCTGCGTTCGCGAAAAATTTTCACGCCGCGTCGTGGGATGCGCGCGGCTATGGCGCGAGCGATGACTACGACGGTGCGCTCGACTTCGCGGACTTCAGCCGCGATCTCCTGCGCGTGCTCGATCATTTTAAGGTGGCGCGTGCACATCTCGTGGGTCTCTCGATGGGCGGTCTGATCGCCTTCGATTTTCATGCGAGTCATCCCGAGCGCGTCGCGACGCTCACCATTTGCGATTCGATGCCGGGGATGACCGGCCTTACCGACGATGCACGACGCGAATTTATCCGCCTCCGTCAGGAACCGCTGCTCAATGGAAAGGAGCCGCGCGATATCGCGCCCACCGTCGCGAAGACGCTGGTAGGAAAATCGGCCAAACCGGGATCATTCGAGCGGTTGGTCGCGAGTATGTCGGCGCTGCATAAGGACTCGTACCTGAAGACCATCGTGGCGACGACCAACTACTCGAGGAAGCTGGAATTGGAGAATATCCGCGTGCCGACGCATATCGTCGTCGGCGATGAGGACACGCTTACGCCGCCCGCGTTGTCGCGCTCGATGGCCGCCAGGATTCCCGGCGCGCGACTCACAGTCATCAAAGGCGCGGGGCACCTCAGCAACATTGAGCAGCCCGAGGCCTTCAACGAGGCGACGCTGGCGTTTCTCCTCGAGCATCGCGAGCGGATCGCATAATGGCGCAGGATTTCACCCAGGACCCGCGCGTCTATCTTGCGGCGGAGCGAACCTTCCTCGCATGGATTCGTACCGGCCTCGCACTGATGGGATTCGGCTTCGTGGTGGCGAAGTTCGGCCTGTTTCTCCGCGAGCTGACTGCCATACGTCCCGAGATACACATCAGATCGTCAGCCTTCTCGACCGCCGCTGGGACCGCTCTCATCATGATTGGCGTGGTGGTAAACGTAGTTTCGGCGGTGCGCCATTTTCAACTCGTCAAGGAGTTGGAGCGCGGAGCAGAGAACTTCGGCCGACCCTCGTACGCCGCGATGGTGGTGGCGATCGTCCTTGCCCTGGTCGGCGCATCGATGGTGGTTTCGATGTTCGTAATCTGGTGAGACGGCGCAGCGCCCGAGCGCGAAGCGCTGAGCTAAAGCGCCATTCTTTTGGCATCGGCGATCCGATGGCGACTGACCAAGCCGAAGTTGGGCGAGGTTTGAACGGCCGCGGTCATCTCTAGATGCCCAGTGCGGACTTTTTCGTCGGCATAGTGATTGCGTGATCGGCTCGGGCTATGGCGGCTAAACCCTCGCGCACCGATCGCAGACCTGATGCGAAATTGCGCCTATTGCAAGACAATCTCGAGCGTGCCGATGCGCCACAAGCGCTGCTCGCCGCAATCGTGCAGTCATCGCATGATGCGATCATCAGCAAGGATAAAGACGGAACCATCCTCACCTGGAATCCCGCCGCCGAGGAACTTTATGGCTACCCCGCCGAGGAGGCGATCGGGCAGCACATCAGTTTCATCGTTCCCCGGGAGCGGCGCGCCAGCGAAATCCACGACATCATGGCTCACCTGCGGACCTCCGAAGGAACCCAGCGCGTCGAAACCGAGCGCCTGAGCAAAACCGGCAAGCGGATCGAGGTCGAGGTCAGGATTTCGCCGATCCGGAATTCCAAGGGCGAGCTGCTCGGCGCTTCGGCGATCGCGCACGACATCGGCGAGCGCAAACGGATCGAACGCGAATTCGCCCGATGGCGGGATGAACTCGCGCAGTCCAACGCCGCGCTGGAGCGGTTCGCTTATGTGGCTTCACACGATCTGCAGGAGCCGCTGCGCATGGTCGCCAGCTATGTCCAGCTCATCGCGCAGCGTTACCGCGGCCGCCTGGACTCCGATGCCGACGAATTCATCGGCTATGCCGTCGACGGCGCCAATCGGATGAAAACGATGATCGCCGACCTGCTGAAGTATTCGCGCGCGGGTCAGGGCGATGCGTTCGCGATGATCGATTCGGGCGCGGCGCTCAGTCATGCGCTGGCAAACCTGCAATTCGCCATCGAAGAGAGTGGCGCGACGGTAACCCACGGGCAGATGCCGATCGTGTGCGGCATCGAACCGCAGATCGCGGAGCTGTTTCAAAACCTTATCGGCAATGCGTTGAAATTTCGTGGCGCCGAACCCTCTCGCATCCACATCTCAGCCCAACGCGCTGGCGATGGATGGGAATTCTCGATCGCCGACAATGGAATCGGCATCGCCCTGGAATATCATGAAAAAGTCTTCGAGATATTCCGGCGGCTGCACGGCCGCGAAAAATATCCCGGCACCGGAATCGGACTAACGGTATGCCGCAAGATCGTCGCGCATCATGGAGGTCAAATCAGCGTGCAATCCGAAGAAGGCAAAGGCGCGACCTTCCGGTTCACCCTCCCCGTTGCCGCCGCGCCCAAGGAGTCCGCCAATGGATACCATGCACCCGGTTGAGATCCTGCTGGTCGAAGACAATCCGGGCGATGCGCGCCTCGCGGTCGAGGTGCTCAAGGACGGCAAGTTCGCGAATCATCTCTCGGTGCTCAACGATGGAATTCTGGCGCTGCGTTATCTGCGCCAGGAAGGAGAATATTGCGACTGCGCGCGACCCGACCTGGTGCTGCTTGACCTTAATCTTCCCGGCAAGGACGGGCGCGAGGTCCTCGGCGAGATGAAGGCGGACCCGATCCTGCGCCGTATTCCAGTCGTCATCATGACCACCTCGGATGCGGAAGCGGACGTGCTGAAGAGCTACGATTTGTATGCCAATTGCTACATCGTGAAACCGGTCGACCTCGCGCAATTCGTCAAAGTGGTCAGAGGTATCGAGGATTTCTGGTTGTCGATCGTCAAGCTGCCGTCGAGGCTGAACGCGAATGCCGACCATCGATAACTCGCTTCACGTCCTGCTGATCGAAGACAATCCAGGCGACGCCCGCTTGGTAAAGGAGGCCCTGTCCGACGCGCGGTTTGCGCGCTGGCGCCTTAGTTCGCGGCAGACACTGGCCGAGGGCCTTGAACTTCTGTGGCAAGAAAACATCCTGGCGGTGCTCCTCGACCTGACGCTGCCGGATTGCAGTGGCGCGGAAACTATCGTGCGACTTCATGCCGCCGTGCCCACGATGCCGATCGTCGTCCTGACCGGGCTGGATGACGAAGCGATCTCGCGTGACGCGGTTAAGGCCGGCGCGCAGGACTACCTGGTAAAAGGCCTGTACGACGGCGGATTGCTGAGCAAATCGCTTTTCTACGCCATCGAGCGCGCGCGCTTTCGGGAAGAATTGATGAAAGCGCGCGACGACGCTTTGCAAGCCGCGAAGCTCAAGTCGGAATTCCTCGCCATCATCAGTCACGAGATGCGCACGCCGATGAACGCGATTGTCGGACCGGTCGAGCTTCTCCTCGACACGCAGTTGGACGAGGAACAGATCGAACTTGCCACCACCGCGCTGACCGGTTCGCGCACGATGCTCGCGCTCATCAACGACATCCTTGATTATTCGCGCCTGGCCGGCGGCGAACTCAAGATGAGAGAGGTCGCCTTCGAGCTGTCCGAGACTCTGGACGCGCTACTTGGCGACTTCACGGAGCAGGCGCGGGAAAAAGGTCTCGCGATCAACATCCACAACGAAACCCTCCGGCCAATGCTGTTGGCGGGAGACCCCGCGCGGCTGGGTCAGGTACTGGTGAACCTGGTTGCAACGCGATCAAGTTCACCGAGCAAGGCGAGATATCTGTTTCGGTGACCTGTGAGGCGGAAACCGCGGTGGAGGCAAGCCTCCGCTTCACCGTCGCCGATACCGGCATCGGCATCCCTCCGCATGTCGAAAAAAAGCGGCTCTTCGCGCCCTTCTCGCAGGCCGACAGCTCCAGCACTCGGAAATACGGCGGCTCCGGGCTAGGCCTCGCCATCGCGGCGCAGATCGTGGAGCGCATGCGAGGGGAAATCGGCGTCGACAGCACACCCGGCAACGGTTCGACCTTCTGGTTCACGGCGCGGATGCGCAAGGCGCCGGCCTCGATGCTGAAAGGGCGCCCGGTCTTAGCCGCGCTTATCTGATGTTGTCCCGGAACGAGAGCAGCAGGCGATAGGCGCTGGCCGGATTCGATCGGAAGGCCTGCGCCGCGATCTCGTTGTCGAGGAAGTCGCTGATACCTTCGAGGTCTTCCTTCGCCGGCGACTCCGCCTTGTGGAACGCCATCGCCCACTGATCGAATTGACGTTCGGCAATGTGGTTCTGCAAGAGAATCTGCAAACCGAAATGGCGTGGGTCCCGGCGAAGTTTCTCGACCAGCGCGACAACTTTTTCCTCCGGGCCTTCGAGCACCTGGATGATGTTGCCGCCCTTGTATAGCAGCATGCCGGTGATGTCGTCGCGCTGATTGTTTTGCCTCGAAACGCGCAGAATTTCTTCCAATTCGACATCATCCAACAGCCGGCTGGCCGAACTCACATAGATCAGGGAAAAGATCTGCCCTTCCATTGTCGTTACCTCGAAGCTTTGGGTGAACGACAAAGTGGAGCAACCGCCGTGCCGACCCGCGTGCGATACAAGATAAGCTGGACCGATAGGGGTTTCTTCGGTGGCGATCTGTCGTTGCCTGCCGGGTGTCTCGAAATGCCATCCGTTGTTGCGACCCGGATTCCCAAAATGGGACAACTCGCGCCCGAGACCTCTGAGTCGCGAATATTCTCCCGTATCGAGAGCGTCGGATACAGATTCTTCCCCGGTCCTTGCGGCAACTCGGAAATCAGCCGACCGGCCTGGTTGAACAACTCATCGGGTTTGTAGGTGCGCATCCACTCCTCGAGCACTTTCAGATGGCGTGGGTTGGCCGCGATATCTGTGATCGGGATCTGGTGGGCTCGCCAGAAGCCCTCCAAGTAATGGCCATCAGGTGATCCAGCAGGCGAGGCAATCGTGGCACGGCGTCAGGCTCGGAAACCCGGACTGGTGCGATGATTCTCACCGCCTCGCGTTATGCGGAGCTTCCCGAGGAAGGGCAGGACGTGTACGTGGTAGTTAACGCCTCCTGGGAGCCGCTCGATTTCGAGTTACCACCACGCGCAGGGCGGCAATGGCGCCAGTGGATAGATACGTCGCGCGCCGCTCCCGATGATATCGTACCCTGGCAGACAGCTCCTTCGCTCTCCTGCAAGCAATATCGCGTGGATTCCCGTTCGGTCGTGGTGCTCTTTGCGGAAACCAGGATAGATAGTAAGTCGTTCTGATCCTATGGGTCGTACCCATTGGATCAGCTAACGGGGACAGGCGAATGCGAGTTTCCAAACAGCTGGCGGAACAGAATCATCAACAAATACTGCGAGCGGCCGGCGGAAGCGCGTCTGGGACCGCGCGGCGCACCGCAAGGGCGGAAAACAAGCATTCGGCGAAATTGCCGCGGGATATCTGTCATGCGAGCATCGCGACGCTCCCGGTAATGGATGCGTGGTCGCGCCCCTCGGCCCCGGCATCGCAAGGCGCCGCGACCCGTTCGGGAGGCGTTTACGTCCGAAACCAGCAAGGCGCTCGATTACGTGGCGGACCAGATGGCCGCGAGAGCCCGGCGCAGCGACGCGAGCCTGTGATTGCCGCCTTCGCCTGCATGGTCGGCGGCTTGACCATGGCCCGTGCGGTGAGTGACAAGAATCTTTAGGAACTTATCTTGAGGACTTCCACGCGCGGCGCGACCGAACTCGCTTCCCCGCGTCGACGCAGAGTCAAGCGCCAGCAGGCGGGAAGACCGCCCAAAGGAGGAGGCAATGCAGGCGAGAGATGCAACGGCAGCAGTCATAGGAGCCGGGGACTACATCGGAGGCGCCATCGCGAGGAAGTTCGCGAGCGAGGGCTTCACCGTATTCGCGGGTCGCCGCAATGGTGACCAGCTGGCGCCGCTGGTTGAAGAAGTGAAGGCTCAGGGCGGAAAGCTCATCGGACGGTCGCTCGATGCGCGAAAGGACGATGCGATAACTGCCTTTCTGCAAGCAGCCGAAAATCATGCGCCACTCGAAGTGTGCGTCTTCAACGTCGGCGCGAATGTCAATTTCCCTCTGGTCGAGACTACCGAGCGCGTGTTTCGAAAAGTATGGGAGATGGCCTGCTATGGCGGCTTTCTCACGGCACGTGAAGCGGCGCGGCTTATGATTCCGCGTGAGCGCGGATGCATCTTCTTTACGGGCGCCACTGCCAGTCTAAGAGGAGGCGCCGGCTATGCGGCATTCGCGAGTGCCAAATTCGGCTTGCGCGCAGTCGCGCAAAGCGCTGCCCGCGAGCTAGGTCCCAAAAATATCCACGTTGCCCATCTGGTCATCGACTCGGGAGTGGACACCGCATGGGTGCGCGATCGCATCAAAGAGCATGAGGGCGAGGCCGCGCTGGAGAACCTCGCCCCGGGCCGGCTGATGAGACCTGCTTCGGTCGCGGAGGCCTACTGGCAGCTCTACCAGCAACCTCGCGATGCCTGGACTTTCGAACAAGAGATTCGTCCTTTTGGAGAAAAATGGTGAGTCCTATGATCAAGGTAGAGTTTCATTTCGACTTCGGCAGCCCCAACGCATATCTAAGTCATCTGGTTATTCCGGAAATCGAGAAGCGCACCGGCGTCAAGTTCCAGTACGTACCGGTGCTGTTGGGCGGCGTTTTCAAGTTGACCAATAACCGATCGCCGGCCCAAACCCTGGCAGGGATCAAGAACAAGCCGGAGTACGAGCGGCTCGAGATGAACCGTTTCATAAAGCGTCACGGCATCACGCGCTTCAAAAGCAATCCATTCTTTCCGGTCAATACCCTGATGATGATGCGCGGCGCCATAGCTGCACAGCCGCTCGGCGTGTTTCAGCGCTATGTCGAGGAAATGTATAGGCAGATGTGGGCCGAGCCGAAAAAGATGGATGATCCTGAGCTTTATAGAGCGGCGCTCATCGAGGCCGGCCTCGATGCCGAGAGAATTTTCACCTTGATCCAAACCGACGAGGTAAAGAATCGGTTGTTGGAGAATACCAACCGCTCGGTCGAACGTGGAACCTTCGGTTCGCCGACCTTCTATGTAGGCGATGAGATCTTCTTCGGGAAGGATCGCCTGCGCGACGTCGAAGAGATGATCACGCAATCGAATTAGGGATCGATTGTAAAATTTGCCGGGCGCGCGCGTAGATCTTACAAAGTGCGATCGCCGCAAGTGCGAATACGCTACTGAAGGACTCTCTCTAGCTCGTTCAAACGTGGTGGTTAGTGTGGCAAGTAAGTTGCTGATAGCTCTGCTGACGGCGGCGTACCCAAGAGGTTAAGGGGTAGGCCCGCAAGGCTTCCTATCAGTGGTTCGAATCCACTCGCCGCCTCCACACCAACCCAAGCAACTGCTCACAGCTTACAGGCAATAAGAAAGGGGCCGGCGATGCGCCGACCCCTTTTAGCGAGGTGGTTTATGCCGCGGCGGCTTTTTTAGCCGCAGCGAGGGTGGCTTCATAGTCAGGATGACTGGCGACTTCCTTCACATACTCCGCGTGCGTGATGTTGTCGTTCTTATCGACGACGAACACCGCGCGCGCGAGCAGGCCGAGTTCCTTGATCAGCACGCCATACTTGTTGCCGAAGTCATGAGGGTCCTTGAAGTCACTGACCATCGTGATTTTGTCGACGCCCGCCGCACCGCACCATCGCGCCTGGGCGAACGGCAGGTCCATCGAAACGGTGAGAATCTGCACGTCACCGAGCTTCGAGGCTTCCTCGTTGAAGCGCCGGGTCTGGGCATCGCACACCGGCGTGTCGATCGAGGGAATCACGCTGATGACCTTTACTTTGCCCTTGAACTTGTCGAGCCCGATGGGCTGCATCGCCTTGTCCACCGAATGGAACTCCGGTGCCTTCTGACCAGCCTTGATTTCCGGTCCAACCAGCGTCAACGGGTTACCGCGCATCGTAACGGCGCCTTTACGTTCTTCCGCCATGGATAATTCTCCTGTGTAAAGTTGAAATGAAAACGCGACCTCGAAGAGGTGACTTTAGCGGCTCCGAGGTCGCTGGGTAAACAACCGCTAGGGGAGAACGGCCTACCTCGTATATTTGGCCACGCGGAGGGCTTCGGCGACGTCGGCGTCTTCGCGATTCGGACGCTCCGGCATCCATCCTTTGGTATAGTCTCGGGTCTCCCAGCCGCGGTCGTTTGAATCCCAGACGTAGGGAAGCTGAACGATCTCGCCCGGTTTGCTGATGGTTTCACATGCGCGCATCGCATCGCGGACGATCTGGCGCTGGATGGTGGCATCATTGGGGCGTCCGGTCTGATGGCCGAGCGGGAAGTTGACGAATACCGCGCGCGGCGCTTTCACCGCTTGCGTGATGTCGAGCGCCGAGGTCATACAGAGCGTGGGGATTCCCGCCTCTTCGACCACCCGGGCAATCAGTCCTACGGACTGATGGCAGACGGGTCAGGCAGGCACCAGGTAGAACGCATCGACGTGCGCGCGTTTTAATTCCTCGACGATCTTCGGCGCGAGTTCATCGCGAACCTTGCGCGCAGAATAGATTCCGCCCATGAAGCTGAATGCTGGATCGGACAGCTCGCCGATGAGGTGCTCGGCCTCGAGCTCACGCATCCGTTCGAGCGGGAAAACACAGTTGGGATCCTTTTCGGCATCGGCGGTCGGGTAACCGAAATGCCAGACGTAGAGGTCCTCGCGCGCCGCATCCTTTGGGATGCGCCGATAAGACGCATCCTCGCGATGAAAACGCGGCTGGTCGCGATACATGATGCCGCCGGAACTCATCAGCGCGATTTTCGATTGCGCGATGGGCTTGCGCAGCCGCGCCCACGGCACCGTCTCGTTGACGACCCATTGATAAGGTTTGAAATCGCTATAGAGCTCGCGGGTCCGCGGAATGTATGCGACTGCCATAAATTCTCGTCTACTCCAAGCGGGGCGAAAGGGAAAGCGTCTAGGCGGTTGCCCGCTTCCGATTGGGAATGCTCGTCAGCCTGCGAACCGCGAGCCCGCGCGTTCGACGTCGAACTTGTGCGAGGTCGTAGTCAAGTTGGATGCCGAGCCAGGTTTCCGCGCTACTGCCAAAAGCTTTGGCGAGCCTCACTGCCATTTCAGGTGAAACTCCGCTCTTCCCATTGACAAGATTGTTCAGCGCCTGACGAGTGACGCCTAATGCCTTGGCCGCAGCGGTGACGCTTAAGCCGAGCGGCTCCAGACAATCATGTCTGACGGTGAGGCCTGGATGAGGCGGGTTCTTCATAGCCATTGTTTTCATCCCTTCAGTGGTAGTCGATAAGATCAACCTCGGTTGGGTCGCCGTCCTTGAAACGAAATACAATCCGCCAGTTGGCGCTGATGGTTACACTCCAGTATCCCGCCAGGCTTCCTTTGAGGGGAGGCAACTTGAACCCCGGAACACCCATGTCTTGAGGGCCTCGGGCACGGTCCAGAAATGCCAGAACCCGCGCGATTTTATCAGCTTGGTCCGCGCTCAGGCCCCTTCGGTCGTCGTTGGTGTAGAGCCGTTTCAGGCCGCGGTGTCTAAATCGACGAATCACCGTCGTTTTGTAAGTGTATGGTGATAATTGTCACTTGTCGAACTTCCAGAAGACCAATTTTGGCAGAAGACCAATTTCGGGGATCGTCCACCGCAGTCTTTTCTATGCACCATGTAGCGCCGGCAGAACCTCCGCGCTGAAGCGCTCCAGCGAGCGGCGCGCCTTTTTCGGATCAAGGCCGGGAAGTTGCATCGCGATGACCAACTCGGTGATGGGCGCGGATTCGACGATCTCTGCGAGCCGCTTTCGTACCTGTTCGGGCGAACCCAGCACGGTCGTGCGGCGCAAACGTTCGGCATCGGGACGAATCAGCACCTCGCCCTTGCCGCCGTCCTGCGACTGCGCGGTCTTGAGCCATTTGCCATACAGCTCTGCCTGGTACATCAAGGCGTCGCGCGTATCGGACCACGCCTGTTCCTCCGAATCGGCGACATAAAGCGCGCGGCTGTTCACGATGCTGTACCGCCCGGGATCCTTGCCGGCGGCCTTGAGCGCATCGGTATAGATGCCGATTTCCTTGCGACCACCCACGCAGGCGAACGACATGTCGAGCCGCGCCGCGCGCTGGATGGCTTTCGGCGCGCCCACCCCCCAGAGCAATTCCGGATGCGGCTGGCTGACCGGCGCGGGCAACACGCGCACATCATGAAAATGGAAATACTTGCCATGGAAGTCGAAGCGCTCGCCTTTCCACGCAAGCTTCAGGATCTCCAGCGTCTCCAGCGTGCGTCCGAGGCGCTGCTCGCGCGGGACGCCGAAGCCGTCGAACTCCTCCTGACGATAGCCCTGGCCGATGCCGAGCCGGATGCGCCCGCCCGAGATCACATCGACGACCGCGACATCCTCGGCGAGTCTCAGCGGATGCTGAAACGGAGCGAGCAGCACGAAGGTTCCGATCTCGACGCGTTTGGTGCGCGCGGCGATCGCCGCGGCCGCCGGCATCATCGCGGGAAGATAACCGTCATCGGTGAAGTGATGCTCGGTGAGCCATATTGAATCGAAGCCGGCGGCATCGGCTGCCTCGGCCTGCGCGAGCATTTCAGCATAGACTTGCTGAAAGCTCCGTCCCGAGTTGGGAGGATTGCGGAAGTCCAACTGGTAACCAACTTTTATTTTGCGCATGGCATCGCTCCGAGGAAGATTTTGCCCACTGATAGCCGATTGTCGCACAAGTTGCACAACCGATGAGGGAGTCGGAATTCTGGCAATTACGCTGGCCGCATTCACCAGATAAAATTTGATCTCCCGCTGGGCCACCAGGAGCGCTTTCATGAGCCTGAAGATCGAAGACTACGCCATCATCGGAAACACCTGCACGGTCGCGTTGGTCGGAAACCGCGGATCAATCGATTGGCTATGCGTGCCGCGGTTCGATTCGCCGGCATGCTTCGCGGCATTGCTCGGCACCGAAAAGAATGGGCGGTGGCTGATCGCGCCCAAGGGTGAAATCAAAAAAGCACGCCGCGCGTATCGTGGCGATACCCTGATCCTCGAAACCGAATTTGAGACCTCCGAGGGGGTGGTCGCGATCATCGATTTCATGCCGATTCGCGAGCGCCTGAATCAGGTTGATGTGGTCCGTATCGTCGAGGGTCGCAAGGGTCGCGTCCCGATGCATATGGATGCGATCTTCCGCTTCGACTACGGACACGTGATGCCGTGGGTTACCTCGAAGCCCGAGGGATTGCGGGCGATCGCCGGCCCCGATGCAATCAAGCTGCGCACCTCGATCCCGATGCGAGGCGAGGACTTCACCACCAAGGCTGAATTCACTGTCGCTGAAGGCCAGCGCATCCCGTTCACGTTGACCTACTATCCCTCGCATGAGCCGGAGCCCGGCGGGAAGCATCCATATGAGATGCTGAAAGAGACCGAAGCATGGTGGCGCGAATGGTCCGGGCGCTGCACGGTGGAAGAGCCGTGGCGCGAACCGATCATGCGGTCGCTCATCACTCTGAAGGCGCTGACCTACGGGCCCACCGGCGGCATCGTGGCGGCGGCGACCACCTCGCTGCCGGAAAAAATCGGCGGCGAGCGCAACTGGGACTATCGAATCTGCTGGCTGCGCGATTCGACCTTCACCCTCTATGCGCTATCGATTGCCGGTTATCACGAGGAGGCGAGAGCGTGGCGCCAATGGCTGCTCCGTGCGGTCGCGGGTGAGCCGGCCAAAATGCAGATCATGTACGGGCTGCGCGGCGAGCGCCGCCTTACGGAATTCGAGGTGCCATGGCTGCCCGGCTACGAGAACAGCGCGCCGGTCAGGATCGGCAACGCCGCACATGAGCAGTTCCAACTCGATGTTTACGGCGAGGTGATGGATTCCTTCTATGCGGCGCGCAAACAGGGCCTCGATCCCGAGCCGGAAGTCGAGGCGGTCGAGAACACACTGATGGAGTTCCTCGAAGGCGCGTGGAAGGAGCCCGATGAGGGCATCTGGGAAGTGCGCGGGCGGCGCCGTTATTTCACGCATTCGAAGATGATGGCGTGGGTGGCCGCCGATCGCGCGGTCAAGCTGATCGAGAAGTTCGGCAACCAAGGCCCCGTCGATCGATGGAGGAAGCTGCGCGACGAGATCCGCGCCGATGTCCTGGCGCGAGGTTTCAATTCGCGGCGCAACGCATTCGTCCAGGATTACGGATCGGACCTCCTCGATGCGTCGCTGCTGATGATGCCGCTGATCGGATTCCTTCCGGCCACCGATCCGCGCGTGATGAGCACGGTTGCGGCAATCGAGCGCGATCTTATCAGCGACGGCCTGGTCAAGCGCTATCAGACCTATTCCAACGTCGATGGTCTTCCGCCCGGCGAGGGAACTTTTCTCGCGTGCACCTTCTGGTATGCGGACAACCTCACGCTGATGGGACGTCATGAGGAGGCGCGCGAGGTCTTCGAGCGGTTGCTGTCGCTGCGCAATGATGTGGGTTTGCTCGCGGAAGAATACGACACTATCGGCAAGCGGCAGGTGGGAAATTTCCCGCAGGCCTTTTCGCATGTATCGATGATCAACACCGGGCACAATCTTTCGCTCGCGAAAGGACCCGCGAAGTCCCGCGCGAATTGATCTCGGATGACAACCGCCGGTTTTGTCGACGGAGAATTTCAAATGCGAAGCAATCGACTGGAAGGGCAGGCCGCGTTGGTCACCGGCGCTAACTCAGGAATCGGCGAAGGCGTCGCGCGATGCTTCGCCGCAGCGGGCGCGCGCGTCGCGATCAACTATGTCACGCATCCTGAAGCGGCACAGAAAATCGTCAGCGACATCAAACGCGATGGCGGAGAAGCGATCGCAATCGAAGCCGACGTCTCGAATGAAAACGAAGTGAAAGCGATGTATGCGGCGATGTTCAGGGCCTTCGGCACCATCGATATTTTATGCGCCAATGCCGGCATCCAGGACGATTCGCCATTCGTTGAGATGTCGCTGGAGAAATGGAATCGCGTAATCGGCATCAACCTGACCGGGCAGTTCTTGTGCGCGCGCGAAGCCGCTCGCGAATTCATTCGGCGTGGCGTCAACCCGGGGATCTCACGCGCCGCCGGGAAAATAATTTGCATGAGCTCGGTCCACCAGGAGATCGCATGGGCTGGGCATGCCAACTATGCATCGAGCAAAGGCGCCATCAACATGCTGATGAAAACCATGGCGCAGGAGCTCGCGCCAGATAAGATCCGCGTCAATGCGATTGCACCCGGCGCGATTCAGACGCCCATCAATCATAGAGCGTGGGGAACTCCCCAAGGGATGAAGGATCTTCTCAGCCTGATTCCCGACGGCCGCCTGGGGCAGCCCGACGATATCGGGCGCGCCGCGGTGTGGCTCGCGTCAGATGATTCCGACTACGTGCAGGGTACAACGCTGTATATTGACGGCGGGATGATGCTCTATCCGGGCTTCGCTACCGGCGGTTGAGTGCGACGGTTATTTCGGCGGTTCGGACTTGGCGGGTTTGGCGGATGTGCGGTTCGCGTGCGTTGACCTCAGGATGCCCGAAGTGCCGATTGACGAGCGCACGGATACTCGAATCCGCGACCGCCAATCTCGCCCAGGAAATAGCCAGCGAGCAGAAGGTCATGAAGCTATGGCGGATCGGGCCGAAAAAATGCGCGAAGGGTACCAGCGTGGCGCGGTTTCGATGTTTGAAGTGCAGGCCAAGGAGCGCGAGGCCGCCGAGACCCAGGCTCGTCTGTCGCAGCTCAACTCCGATCTGAATCGCTCGCAAGCTGAGAGCCTTCAAAACCATCGGATGGAAACCGAGACCGCGCAGAAGATTAAATCGCTCGAGATCCAGCTCTCGCGCGACGTCGAGGTGAAGCAGAAAACCGTGCTGGCCGCGCCGACCGCCGGAATCGTCACCACCATGTCATCGACGCGCCCGGGCCGCTATCTCGCCGCCAATGACATCGCCGCGACGATCAATCCCTCCGATGAACCGCTGCTCGCGGAAGTATGGATCCCCAACGACCAGATGCGCCGGGTGCGACCGGATCTGCGAGTGCGGATGAAGTTGAAGGCCTATCCTTATCAGCAGTTCGGCCTTTTATCGGGAACGCTGCTATCGGTCGATCCGGATGCGGATGAATCGGGCAAGTATCGTGCGTGGATTAAGCCCGATCGGCTGATGCTCAGCGGCGCGCATGGCGCGGAGCGGCTGGGGCCGCGGCTGGAGCTCACCGCCGAGATCGTCGTCGATCAGCGCACGATTCTGGATGTGGTCCTCGATCCGATACGACGCGTCAAACGCGGCTTCTCGATCGGGGAGTGAGCCTCAACCTCGCTCGCGAAGCGCGCCGTGTAGCCATTCGAGGAGATCGCGGTAGACCTCGGCGCGGTTGGTTTCGTTGAACATCTCATGGCGGCCGTCGCGGTAGTACTTCTCCGTCACATTCTTGATTCCCGCCGCGCGATAGCGCTCGGCCACCGGCCGCAGCCACTCGAGGTTGTGGTTAATCGGGTCCTTGTCGCCCGCCATGATCCAGATCGGCAGGTCCTTGCGGATGCGCGCGAGCTGCGCGGGATCGATGATGCGCATCGAGGCCGCCGCCATTGTCGCCATCGACCGTGCGATGACGCCGAAGCCGCATAGCGGGTCGGCGATGTACTTGTCGACCTGCGCGGGGTCGCGGCTGAGCCAATCGAATGGCGTGCGCGCCGGCTCGAACTCGCGGTTAATCGCAGTCAAATCCGCATCGCCTGACGAACTCATTTGCAGCTTATCGACGGCCGCCGATCCCGAGAGGATCGCCGCTGCGATGAGGTCGCTGTGATCGAGGAGGTAGGCCTGGGTCGCGAATGACCCCATGCTGTGGCCGAGGAGGACGACAGGAAGATTGCCTTCGCGCTCGCGAGCGATACGCGTGAGGCGCGCCATGTCCTCGACGACCGCATCCCATCCGCCGACGCCAAAATCGCCGAGCGCTTCCTTTGATAAGGCGGTTCGGCCATGCCCACGATGATCATTCGCATAGACATGAAGTCCGGCCTGATTGAGATACGCCGCGAGGTCGGCATAGCGCAGCGAATGCTCTCCCATGCCGTGGGAGATTTGCACGACGCTGACCGCTTTGCCGATGGCCGGCCATCGATAGCACGCGACCTCGATGGGTTCAGTTCCGGTGGCCTCGGGGCTGGTGAATGAGAAATCTTCTCGCGCCATGCCCAACTCTAACCTTTGAAGCTCAAACGCGCGACGCTAAAAGGCCTCACCATTTCCGCATGGCGCGTTTGCGCTAATACGTCATTGACCGAACCATATCTCTGAGGGGGAAATGTTATGTCGTACCTACGCAGAGGCATTGTAGGTGTCTTGGCGATGGGGCACTGGTTCAGTTTGAAAGCCTGACTAATTCTTCGATGCTCCACACATGATCTGAGATGCTAGCTTCGCCACAGCCCCGCCAAATGCCTTGGAACGAAGCGCGAAGCGCCCATTGGCCGTCCTGACTCTGACCACATCTCAACCAGCTTTGTTGGTCGAGAAGCACAACCAGAGCATGCGCCGCTATACGTGCCTGACGGCGGGGCATTCCAAGAAAGTCGAGAATCATCGTTATGCGACGGCAACTTCGCTCGCATCCGCCAGAGCAAGCAGGGAAACAATCTGTGCGCGTGCCTCGATGCTCAGCGTGTTCGTACTGCACAATATACAAGAGCGGTATTGCATAAGCACGAGGGGTGGTCGTGCCTCGGTCAAACACTTGTCCTCCTTAGAAAAACCGAGAACAATGTCAGTTTACACGGACGAGCCGCCAGCAAAAAAGTCCGGCTATGAACTGTTGCCTCAAGCGCGGTGATATAGGATGAGTGACTCGACCTATCGAATGGAACGATACCGATGAGCGCGCCACCACCACCTGGAGCCCCAATACCGACTCACGTTCAGGTTCAGCTTGATTGGTCGGTGGCAGAGAAGCTGCCGGTAATGGCCGCCAACGTATTTTTCATTCAACAGACTGGACAGGAGTTCATTATTACAGTGGGTTTTACCAGCCCGCCGATGGTACAGGGACCGCTGACGGCGGAGCAGGCGAAGACTCTCAAACTCGCACCACAGCCGATTGTCAAGTTTGCTATGCCGCCCAGTAGAGTGGTCGAATTGCTGCAACTGTTGAATCAACAGATTGCTCTCTATCAGCAGACCGAAAAACAATAGAAGGAGACCGCGGTGGCAGTATTTTCAATACCGTTGGTGGGGGCCTCATCGGAATTTAGGATCAATTTGGGCGAAATCTCCGCGGGCAATGAACTTAATGAGCCTCGGATAACATCGGACGTTATCTCCGGATTCGACGACGACGAATATCGCCTATTGGCGCAGATTCCTATCCGTATAGAGCGAACCGATACGGGCTTTGTTGCAAGTTTTGATGAGGCGAATTTAGCAATTGCGGGCATCACCAAGGCCGAAGCACGTCAGGCACTTGAAGTAGAAATTCTCGATGCTTTCGATGATTGGACGGCGGACGAGACGGCGCTCGGGATACCGACGCGACAACAATTGGCGATTCTGAAACGGTATTTGGCCAAAGCCTAATAAATGCTGACCGCAGCAGACGGCGAGACAATCGCCCGCAAACTTGGCGCTATCATCAAAAAGAAAAGCAGGCGTCATAAAATCGCTGTCATCAGAATCAATGGAAAAGAGATGGCACGCTCGGGATTCGTCGCGGCAGTGGGGAACAAAATCACAATTACATTGCGCGCCAAATCCACGTCAGTATGAGGGAAGCCGAAGAAATCTCCGAATGCACTAAGTACATGCCTGATTATGAAGCGATTCTTAGACGACAGAATATCTATCCTTCCTGACGTGGCCTTCTCCAGCGGGCCTTAGCGGCCTTGCGAGCTATCTCAGAGCGCTTTTTCTTCGATAGGCCTTCTCCCAATAGCGCAATGTTGAATGGAGTAGACTTCATGCCCTTATTCAACCTTAATCAGCCCTCGCCGACAGGAACCGCGACCCCAAAACCGAACTGAACCAGTGCCTTTTTTCCACGCATACCGATGTCTGCGAGGAAGGCATAGGAGGGCCTTGCCTCAATATCGGCGCGGTGCCAAACTGAATGTACGTTCATTTGACTGAACGAACAGTCGTGACCAAAGAAGAAGTTCTAAAGAATTACCGCGTCGGTGAAATCCTCGAAGCTGCGCGCCGCGTCATCGGGCGTTTCGGTTTCGAAGGTACCACGATCGATCGCGTTGCCGATGAGGCCCGCATCGCCAAGGGCACCATCTATCTATACTTCCCGAACAAGGAAGCGCTGCTGCATTCGGCCGTGGTCGAAGGCATCCGCGACCTGACCGCCGACCTCGCGCGTCTCGATGATTCGACGCGACCCCCAATCGAGCGACTCGCGATCATCATCCGCAGTATGTTCAAGGTTCAGAAGGAGCATCAGGACTTTTTCAAGGCGCTCATTCTCGATTCGCGCTTCGTCAGTTACGAGCCGGGCGATCGGCGTGGCGAGGAATTGCGCACCGTGTACCTCGAATGGATTGACTATTTCGCCGGCGTGCTCAAAGCAGCGGCCGATCAGGGCCAGATTCGGGCGATGGATCCGCAGTTAACCGCACTGACGCTCTCCGAGATGATGACGGCCCCGCTGCGGCGGCGCTTGTTGTCATTGACCGACACCCCTCCCGAGACCGACGTCGAAGCCATTCTGGACCTCTTCTTATACGGCGTTCGCGGGACCCATCCCGAAAGAAACAACAGAGAGACCAACGGCAAATGACCTATCGCATCATCATAGCCTTTGCCGTCGCGACCGGACTTCTCACGAGCGCATGCAGCGGTCCCGCGCCCGCGAAGGCTTCGACGGTCGCCGATTCGGACCGGCTCATCGTCGCGGTTGCGACCGCGCAGCCGAAGGACCTGATACGCACCGCAACCACCCAGGGCGCGCTCTTCCCGAAGGAAAAGGCGGTGTTGGCCGCCGAGGTTGCCGGCGCCCTGGCGCAGGTTTTCTCCGATATGGGCGACAATGTGACGCAGGGCCAGGTGCTCGCCCGCATCGATCCTCGCGAGTACCAGCTACGGCTCGATTCGGCGCAGGCGCAGTTCGAGCAGGCGCAGGCGCGCGCGGTGAATGCCCAAGCCAATTTCCAACGGATGAAGGAGCTCAACAACCAGCATCTGGTTTCCGCCCAGCAGTATGATCAATCTTCCTCGGAGATGCGGGTTGCGCAGGCCGATGCCGACGCCGCCGAGAATATGGTCGGGATCGCGCGCAAGAAGTTGAATGACACCTTCATCCGCGCCCCGTTTGCCGGCTCGGTCCAGAAGCGGATGGTCTCGCTCGGCGAGCACGTCGGCGAAGGGATGCCGCTCTACGAGTTGATCGCGACCGATCCGATCAAGTTGCGCGCACCGATTCCCGAGCGTTTCGTGCCGATGGCCAAAGTCGGGTTGCCGATCGATCTCACTATCGATGCGCGGCCCGGCCTCTCCTTTCATGGCGCGGTGACCAGGATTGCCCCCGCGCTGGATGAAAACAGCCGCACGCTGCTCATCGAAGCCGAGGTGCCGAATCCCACTGGCCTGCTGAAGCCCGGCTACTTCGCGCATGTCACGATGAACCTCGGTCACGATCGCGCGCTGTTCATCCCCAACTCGGCGATCCTTCGCTACGCCGGCGTCGCGCGCGTGTTCATCTTCAAGAACGGTGCGGTGCGCTCGCGCGAAGTGAGCACCGGCACGATGGAAGGCGACCAAATCGAAATCATCAGCGGTCTCAAGCCCGGCGAGAAAGTCGTCGTCAGCGATGTTGACCGCCTTGCCGATGGAACTTCAGTAATCGCAAAGGAGCAGTCGTGATCCTCGCAGACTTATGCGTGCGACGCCCCGTCTTCGCGACCATGTTCGTGGGTGTGCTGGTGGTGCTCGGATGGTTTTCCTACAAGCGCCTCGGCGTTGACCTCTATCCGAAAGTCGATATGCCGATGGTGATGGTGCAGACCTACTTGCCGGGCGCCGCACCGGAGGAAACCGAGGCCCGCGTCACCAAGCCGCTCGAAGAAGCCATCAATACTGTCACCGGCATCGATGAGTTGCGGTCGGTCACCCAGGAAGGGATGTCGCGCATCATGGTCCAGTTCAAACTGGATCGCGACGTCAACGCCGGGGTGCAGGACGTTCGCGACAAGATTTCCACCGTGCTCGATCAGCTGCCCGACGGCACCAAGCCGCCGCTGGTCGGCAAATGGGACATGGATTCGCTGCCGATCCTGACCTTCACCATCACCGGCTATCAATCGATGAAGGAGCTGACCGAGATCGGGCGGCGCATGCTCAAGGAGCCGCTGGAATCGGTCGATGGGGTCGGCTCGATTGAGATCGTCGGCGGCCGCGAGCGCGAGGTCCATGTGCTCCTCGATGCGGACCGGCTGCGCGCGACCGGACTTTCGGTGGAACAGGTTTCCTCGGCGCTGTCAGGTCAGAACGTCGAGTTTCCCGGCGGCCACATGAAGCAAGGCCTGTCGGAACAGGTGCTGCGAACTCTCGGGCGCATCACCGAGGTGGCCGACTTCAACAAGATCGTAGTGACCGAGCACAACGACAAGCCGGTCATGATTAGCGACATCGCAACGGTCGAGGACGGTATCAAGGAGCCGCGCTCGCTCTCGCGCTGGGACGGCAAGAATGCGGTCTCGCTGGTGATCCGCAAGCAATCGGGCACCAACACTATCGAAGTGGTCGATAGCATTTTCGCGCGGCTGCAGGAGCTCAAAAGCGCGCTGCCACCAGGCGTCGATGTCATCGCATCGCGAGATTCTTCCGAGTACATCCGCGAGTCAGTGCACACGGTGCAGGAGCATCTGGTGCTGGGCGGCATCTGCGCGGCGATCGTGGTGTTCTTCTTTCTCGGCTCGTTGCGCTCAACGCTGATTGCGGCGGTCGCGATCCCGGTTTCGATCGTCTCGACCTACACGCTGCTTCTGTGGATGGGCTTCACGCTCAACACGCTGTCGCTGCTGGCGCTGACGCTCGCGGTCGGCATCGTCATCGATGACGCGATCGTGGTGCTCGAGAACATATTCCGCTTCATCGAAGAAAAGGGCATGTCTCCGATGGCGGCGGCGAAAGCCGCGACGGCCGAGGTCGGCCTCGCCGTCAGCGCAACGACGCTCTCACTGGTGGTCATCTTCGTGCCGGTGGCGTTCATCCATAGCGTCACCGGCCGCTTCCTCAACACCTTCGGCCTGACGATGGCGTTTTCGATCATGGTATCGCTGCTGGTCGCGTTCACGCTGACCCCGATGCTGTGCTCGCGCTTCCTCAAGCACACCAAGGGTGAGCGCACCTCGCGCGATTCATGGTTCTTCAGCGCCATCGAGCGCGTTTACGAGCGCGCGCTGAACTGGTCGCTCGATCATCGATGGGTGATCGTCTCAATCGCGGCGGTGCTGGTGATGATGATTCCGATACTGGCGAAAATCGTCGGCGCCAACTTCATGCCGGCTGAGGACTCCAGCGAATTCGCGATTAACCTGCGCACGCCGCCGGGCTACTCCCTCGAGCATACCGACGCGGTGGTGCGCGAGATGGAAGCGAAGGTCCGCGCGATCCCCGAAGTTACGCATATGTTCACCACCGTCGGCGACACCACGGGCGCCGGCGATGTGACGATCGCGCAGATCGTCGCGAAGCTGAAGCCGGTCAATAAGCGCAAGCGCTCGCAACAGCAGGTGATGGCCGATGCGCGCAAGATGGTCGCGGGTTTTCCCGCGATGCGCGTCAGCGTGGACGACATCAAACCATGGGAGCAGGGCGGCTTTCGCGAGGCCGACGTCGAGTATGACGTGCGCGGCCCGGACCTCGAGAAACTCCAGACGATCATCGCGCAGTTGCGCGCGAAGATGAAAAACGTCCCGGGCGTCCTCGATATCGATTCCACCTACGAAGCGGGACTGCCCGAGCTTCAGGTGCAAATCGATCGGCAGAAGGCGGCTGACCTCGGCGTGTCGGTTCAGGATATCGCCGCGACCATCCGCACCATGGTGCAGGGCGACGTTGTGACACGCTTCCGCGAAGGCCAGGACACCTACGATGTGCGCCTTCAGTTGAACGACAAGGATCGCAATGACCCGGCCGTCGTTGCGAGCCTTACAATACCATCAACTACGGTGGGCCAGGTCCGCCTCGATAACGTCGCATCGCTGGTGAGCGGAACCGGACCGGTCGAGATCGATCGGCAATCGCGTCAGCGCCAGATCGGGTTGGTGTTCAACCTCGCGCCCGGCGCACAGATGAACGCCATCATCAAAACCGTGACCGACAACGCAAAGACGGTCGACATTCCGCCCGGCTATACCACCGCGCTCGGCGGGCAGAGCAAGATGTTCGGCGAGATGGTCGGCGGCTTCGTGATCGCTTTCGGCCTGTCGATCATCTTTATGTACATGGTGCTGGCGGCGCAGTTCGAAAGCTTCACCCATCCGATCACGATCATGTTGTCGTTGCCGCTGGCGGTGCCGTTCGCGCTGGTCTCACTGATGTTTTTCAATCAGCAGATGTCGATGTTCTCGATCCTCGGCATCCTGCTGCTGTTCGGCATCGTCAAAAAGAACTCCATCCTGCAGGTCGACCAGACTATCAACCTGCGCAACCAGGGGATGGAACGTCGCAAGGCAATCCTGCAGGCGAATCGCGAGCGGCTCCGGCCGATCCTCATGACCACCGCGGCGCTCGTCGCCGGCATGATCCCGGTCGCCTTCGGACGCGGCGCGGGCTCCGGCGAACAGCGCGGCATCGCGATCGTCGTCATCGGCGGGCAGACCCTATGCCTCGTCATCACGCTGCTCATCACACCGGTCGCATACTCGCTCTTCGATGACCTCGAGACTTGGTGGAATCGCTCGGTGTTGCGCAAACGGCCGCAACTCAAGCTGGTCGAGCCGGAGTACCCAGACGAACGCCAGGCCGTGGATTGATTTCCTCTCCCGCGGCTAAGTTTACGAAGCCGCACGCCTGGAGAGGTCCGCGCGACTATCTTCAGATCGTCGTGTGGCTGAGGGTGCTCCGAGGGCCACGCATTTCTCATCGCGCTTGCCCCCACCGCGAGCGCTGGTTAGATTCGGCGCGTGGACAAGGCCCTCGAACAAATGCTCAATCTGCTGCTCGAATCTGAGCGCGCCGGCGTTCTTGCGCTGGAGCATCTGGCGCCCGAAGTCGCGCAGGAGGAGTTGCGGCAATTTCTCCTCGGCGAGCGCGATGTCGAACAGCGCAATGTCGAGGGCCTCGAGAAGCTGATTCGCGACGGCGGCGGAACTCCCTCGCAAGCGGTGGGACCATTCGCCGCGAAGGTTGCCGCGCTGGGAACCATCCGTGAGCGCCTCGGCCTCATGTCGCATGGCCAGGAATGGGCCGCGCGCAAAGTCGAGGAAACCCTCGCTCTCGCTCCCGCGGAAGGGCCGATTTACGATTTCCTGCGCGCCATGGCCAATCGCCATCGCGCGGAAGTCGAGTGGGGCCGCGCCGAAGTCATCCGCCTGCTGAACTCGGACAAGTGATGCTTTAGATCGGAGGGCGGTGGCGCTCCAACACCGTCGGGCGAGGCGCCCTCCGGCCCTCACCCGCAACCGAACATGCGTAGCATGTCCGATTGCGACCTCTCCCAACTTGCGGCTTCGCAAGCTCAGCCGCGGGTGAGGAGTTCTCACTTGGCCGGCGGCGCAGGAACCTCTTTCATCCGCGAAGTGGTGTCGTTGTCGAATTCCAGATGCAGCGCGCGCACGATCATCCCATGCATCCGCCACAGCCCGATGACGTAGAAGAGCTCCATGATTTGCGGATCCGACAGATGCTTCTTCAACTCCGCGAATGTTTCGTCCTCAACCAGGTTGCGCCCGACCAGTTCATCGGTCGCGGCCATGACAGCGCGCTCGGGGGCGGTGAACTTGTCGCTCGTTGACCACGATTTGATCGCATTCAGTTTATCGTCGGGAACCTTGACCATCCGCGCGACCTTCAGATGCTGCGAATACTCGAAGCGCGAATCGCCGACGATGCCGGTGCGAACGATCGCCAACTCGCGCAGAGGCGCAGGCAACACGCGCCCGGGCTGCATCAGCGCCATCAGGCTGTTGCGCGCGTTGAAGAGCAAGTCGGGCACCAGTGCGAAGGTCGTCCAGTAATCGCCAGGAGTGCCGGTGGCGGTGCCGGGTTGCGCGACCGGATCGCGGTCGCCGAAAAACTGTTTGTAGAGTTCCTGGATTTCCGGCGAGGCCTCGGCCTTGCTCACCTGCTTGAGTCGTCCCATCGCGATTCCTCCGGCTGCGCACTCGATCGGGGTCAGAATCGTACACTCCATCGCACGCCGTCAAATGAACACTTCAGCAAAGATGATTTGCCCGGATGACTTGCGGAGGGAACCGCTCGGCGCGATAATCCTTGCTCCGGTGGACGCATAGCTCAGCCCGGTTAGAGCACTTGCCTCACATGCAAGGGGTCCCAGGTTCAAATCCCGGTGCGTCCACCATCCAGTCTCTCGATTTACGGACATCGCGGAGAATCGCGCCAAATCCCCGCGTGTGCGCGGGATTTGCGATCGCGGATGGACCCGGAGAACGCCTCCGGAGCCGCTAATCCCCGAAATCCGCGCAAACCTATCCCGGCGGTCTTTGCCTAGGTCCATCTACGCCCGGCCGCAAGGACTTCCCGTCGCTATTCAGCCAACAATCCTGAGGAAACACGAAGCAGTTTTTCCTGTGCGCTCCAGAGCACCGGTAGAACGAGTCGCCTGGACAGCGCGATGACGGTCATCTCGGGCGGTTGCCGTCCCTCGGTAATCGCTTCTACGATGCGCGGCGACAGAAACCCGAGCCCGAGCAGGCGTCGCACCGATCGTCCGTCCAGGTTCTCTCGCCGCGCCAGGTCATCCACTGACTGAATCTGTCCTGCCATCAGCTCGCCGACCCATTTCCGAGTGCGGCCGACGGCCTTGAGGAGTGGTTGGTAGACTTCGGTCGTCGCGGCCGTGCCCCCAAGCACGATTCGCTGCTCGACGCCACGACGTTTCATCGCCATCGGAACGAACCGGTTGAGAACCAAGCGACCTCTGTCTTCGGCATTCCCGGATCCGAGAGTCGGAAACGGCAACCGCAGAGAAAGATTGACTCCTTCACGCCTCAGTTCCACGCGCTCGGTCAGTTCCGCCAGCGCGGAAGCCGTTTCGGTGGTGGAGCGCAGACGTTCAGCGCACACCTGTGCGGACTTGAGAACTGCGGGCAGCTGTTCGTCTCTATTCGACGCCTCGAAAGCGAGCGCTATTCCTGCGCGGTCATCGAGTATCGCGGCTGCGGCGGCAGCTATCGTTTGCTCAAGCTGCGGGGCTGAGATGCGCCATCCTGTTTCAGATTGGTCTGCTCCTCCGTTTACCAGACCCTTTGACACATAGTAGCGATAGCGGCGCTGCCCCTTTGCCGAACCTTGCACATAGAGCGGTTCGCTGTTCTCGTCGAACAGCCTACCCGCCAGCGGACTCGCAGGCGCCGTGGTCTTCCGGCCTTCGCCTGCGCGCACCGCGCGGCTAGAAAGTTGCAATTGCACGTGCTCCCAGACTTCCCTGCTGATGATTGGTTCGTGCTGCCCCGGAAAGCGCTCACTCCGATGCCGTATCTCGCCTATGTAGATCGGGTTGGACAGCAGGTTGTAGAGCGCGCCACGTGAGAACGGTTTGCCACCCCTTAGCTTTCCCTTCTTTGAAGCCCTGCTCGCCGAGAATATCCCCCGGCGCTCCAGATCCTCCTTCAAAAGTCGCACCCCGCCGAGTTCTATATATCGTTCAAATATATGCCGTACGGTCCTCGCTTCATCCTGATTGACGATCAGGCGCCGCTCGCAGGCGTCGTATCCGATAGGGCTCGTCCCTCCCATCCAAATGCCTTTGCGCTTGGAGGCTGCCACCTTGTCGCGGATGCGCTCGCCAATCACTTCCCGCTCAAACTGAGCGAACGAAAGCAGCACGTTTAGTGTGAGCCGTCCCATCGAAGTGGTTGTGTTGAACTGCTGGGTAACCGCCACGAACGATACCTTTTGGGCGTCGAAGAGTTCGACCATCCTCGCGAAGTCGGCAAGCGAACGGGTGAGCCGGTCAACCTTATAGACCACTACAACATCGATCATATTCCGGCGAATATCCTCAAGCAGACGCTGCAACGCCGGCCGTTCCATACTTCCGCCGGAAAACCCGCCGTCGTCGTATGCCGTCTTGATCGGCCGCCAGCCCTCCCCCGCCTGGCTCCTGACGTACGCCTCACACGCCTCGCGCTGGGCATGCAGCGAATTGTAATCTTGCTCCAGCCCCTCCTCGGATGATTTGCGAGTGTAAATTACGCAGCGCTTGATCGGGGTGTCAGCCACGTTCCGCCGCCTTCTGCGTTCGCTGCCTCAGACCGAAGAACACAGGCCCGGACCAGTGGGTACCGGTGATTGCGCGCGCAACTTCCGAGAGCGACTGATAGCGCCGACCCCGATAAACAACATCGTGATCAAGCACAGTCACCCGATGCCTGACCCCTCGCCATTCGCGGATCAATACGGTTCCGGCATTTACCTTGGTCTTCGTGATGCGGTTTGGACCGAAGTCCCGAGGTTGATCGCAGACTCGATCAAGGACCCGCTGCGCGGATGGCTTGAGGCCCCCCAGCGCCTTCTCCTGCAGACGGTACGCGATGGCTCCAATCAGCAGCGTCGGGCCGAGGCGGTTTGGCGGATCGGCACCGAATAGCGCCAACCACTTCTTTCTCAATCCAACAATATCGAGTGTGAGAAGGTCGGAAACTTCCTGTTCCAGATTTTGCGAACCGACACCGGAAGATCTCCTGCCGCTAGTTGCCAAATTACGTATTTCCATTAGTGGTCATTGACGACGTTAATTACTTTGCGACTTTGACCCTTCGGTTGGTTCGGGCAGTTCGATTATCGGGTTTTTTAGATCCGTAACGTTTTTTGAAGCAGGCGCGGCAGCGAGCATCGCGGCGCTTCTTGAAGGAGGGCGCGAGCTCATCGCTGCCGCAATATCGGCAAACCAGCTTTCCTCCGTCGGACTTTGCGCGCGGTGACCGTGGGGTTTGAGCGCGCACCTTGGTCGCGGACTTCGACCTCGCGGCAACGGTACTTTTATTTTTGTGCTTTGTTACCGACGTGCCTCGGATGCTGACGCTTTTACCGCTATCGCTGGTCGTAGCAGACTCCGTCGCGTAGTTGCTTTCCATCTTTGTGGCTCCTTTGGTCTCCGGAGGTTAAGCGCCTCCAGAGGTAACGAGCACACACATTGCTCTGTTGCGGGGGCAAGGGAAGTCCTGCGAATTCGCGTTCTTCGACCAGAATTGATCTAACCTTGGTGCAAAATCTCAGGCCAGAAACTGTAAAGGAGCAGCGTGTGAAAATAACGGCTCAAACCAAAATCGGGCCGTTCGACCGAACGTTTCCCTCATAAAATCTCAGAGGTTTCGGAGGTTCGAATTCACTCCTCCCCGCCGACGGGTCCTGCCTGACAAAGATTTCATACGCCGATCCGGGATTGTGCCCGAACTCTGAGAACTTCCGGCGCCTGAGCGTCTGAGGCCAGGGTTTGGCTCGTTCAGTACAGGCGAATGGAATTCGTTAAGAACCGACCCTGCAATTTAGACAGACCCGTTGATTCGTAATCAGCAGGTCGTCGGTTCGAATCCGACGGGTGGCTCCATTTAAGTCACTTTAGCGTCATTAAACGAGAGACGTTGGCATCTGCAGGTAACGTATAGGTAACAGCCGAAGGTCGGAGGAATGCGCCGCTAAATCGACTGGGCGCCAGTCCGAAGGAGTTTACCCCCGCGATGGTGAATATGGTCGTATGGGCTGCCATATCCCCCCAGGTTAACGCCATCAGCAATCGCATTGTCGATAATTCCACCTGCCAAGAATGTAACCAACATACGGTTTCGGTGCGAGCGCCGACTTAAGCCGAACATCGACCGTGCGAAGATGGAGCGCCCGGTGCGGGCAGTGGGTGCAGGCCCTGTTCGGCAGCGACCTGAATTTAGATTCCGGGTGCCGCGGCAAACCGCCGCTTCGAATCCACAACGCCACTGAGGACCAGTTTAAGATATGGTCGTACGCCATACTATTCGAATCTGCGCCGTGGTGAGGAGCTGTAGCGATTATGCCCCTTCGCGGAGCGGGAACCGGAAGAGGAAACGGCCTTGCGTACTGCCTCCCTGTTCCTAACGGCGAATCGCCGGTAAACAGGACTCCACCTCGCTCCTTAGTTTTCCGGTGCGTAAAAGACAAGGCTCTCGATATTGATGCGAGTAAGTATCGTTGCATAGCGCAGGAGGGCGGGAAACACGGCCGGAGGCGGAGACTGCTCCAACTGCATTGACCGGGATTAGGAACGCCGAGACACCTCCGCTGGCGGGCTGTCCATCCTTAAACCCACCATAGTCAAACCATCTGATCGCGATTCGATGACGGACTGCCTGATTCGCGATCTTCCGAATGTTTTGAGCGGTCTCGATAAGGCTGAGCCAATACCTTCCCAGAGCTTCAGACGCTCGGCGACGCCTCATTCGGTAATATATTCTTGACTTTCCCGATTTGAATGCCTTCTCTGCCCTTGAATCGTGCTCGGCGATTTCGCGAGCCCGCTCGCGAAGCTCCAACATCCACTCCGGTTCTTTTACCCTCGGAATTCTCTCTAACTGGATATCCGCCGGTTCCTCTATCTGCCTTAAGTCATCGTTGCGGGGCCGCAATTCGCGTGAGGCTTCACCATCGAAGAATCTCTCCACATCATCGACCTCTAAATCGTCTCGATTTAACTCGGGGCGCTCTCGGATCAGCGAAAGCAATTCTTCGACGAGAGCTTCTACGAACTCATGCGCACTAGTCATGAGAGCGGGCACGACATCTGACCATCGACCGGGAAGCCAGAACTGACCAATCTTCCCCGGCCAATCATCTAGCAGTGTTGCGATGCCGCCAGAATGGTCATTGTCTCCGTGAGTACAGACCGCGATATCGATGACCTTCAGCCGAGGTACATTGGCGTATAACTGACGTGCGAGAGTGGAACCTCGTGAGCCCCCATCTATGAGAATGTAGAAATTGTTGCGTTGATAAAGAAACGCGTCTCCTCGCACGGGGAGCGCTAGCAATCGATCCATGCAGCCGAGATTGCATCATCCGATAGCGGTCGGTCTAGGCACATACGATCGTTTGACGAACGATCGTTTCGCTTAACCATGAGCATGGATACCGGTCTCCGACTAGCCGCAAGAGGGCGCCGACGGGTCGATCTGTTCCAGATTTCATGTCGGGTCAACTGTTCCAACAGTCCGCGACTCTTCTCTGCGGGGGTTGTAGACTCTGAAGCGTAAGGTATCTTAATCAGATTCCAAAATGAAATCTGAGAGCTTCACCGTCGATGCGTCGCTGCTGCGAGAACTGGGCGAAAGACTCATCGGTCGTTCGCATATCGCACTAGCCGAATTGGTGAAAAATTCTTTCGATGCGGATGCCGCGACCTGTCGGATCGAATTTGGAGACGGACAGATCGTGATCTCCGACGACGGTACCGGTATCTCGGAGGACGACTTTCACCAGCATTGGATGCGTATTGGAACGACGCACAAGATTGACGAGCGTGTCTCAAGAAATTTCCATCGGCCGTTGGCGGGTTCAAAAGGCGTCGGACGTCTGTCAGTGCAGTTTCTCGCGGATGAAATGACGCTCGAAAGTAACTCGGTAGAGCGGCCTAAAAGATGTCTTTACGCTATCATCGATTGGAGCGATGCCGTCAGAGGAGCCGATCTTAAGACGGTGCAAGTCGACTGGGAGATGCGTTCCGAACTTCCCCAGTATCCCAACGCGCACTCAACTGGCACCCGAATTACACTAAAGAACCTTAAAAATGAGTGGGATTCCGCTTCACTTGCAGATCTCGGTCGCGAGGTCTGGATGCTACGATCGCCGTTCAGATTGTTCGCAAGGTCGGTCGAGAGCCGGAGATCAGAAGACTTTGATATCGAGATTGAGGCACCGGGCATTGCAGGAGCTAAAGAAGCTTTCGACAAAGAGGTGCAGACCCTCTTTTCGAACTGGAAGGCTCGCATCCGGGGCACGCTCGATGGGGGGCGATCCGGTGGAAACGCAAATATCTCTCTCGAATTCAAGCCCGAGTACCCTGAGGCTCCCACGAGCTGACACGTTTTCATGAAAATGTCACGCTGCCTATACGTCTGAAGAGCGATAGGCCGAGGCCACTCGTCGATCGAGCAAAATTTGAAATTTTGATCTTCAAACCAGAAGGTAAGCAGCCGGGTGGTATACTGGTTGCCGACCTAAGAGCCTATCTCGCTCAGTTCGGTAATGTCTCGGTCTACGATGCCGGTTTCAGGCTTCCGTACTACGGTTCCGGCAGAGATGCTTCGGGGCAGGATTGGCTGTCTATCGCACTTGACCAAGGTCGCAGATTGAATACCTCGGAGTTGCTTCCGGAGCATCTTCGGACGCAGAACAAGTATATGCAGGACTTGCCTGCACCTGGAAGAATATTTGGCGCCGTCGAGATCGACACCAATCACGAGCGGGAGGCCGCAGAAAAGGCGAAGGCGCAACCCGGCGAATGGCTTCAGATCCAGTCCGGTCGCGATCGACTTCACGATAACGATGCGTTTGGTCAACTGCGTGATCTGGTTCGATTTGCGCTCGACTTCTACGCCAATCGATTCAGAATGTTGGCTGCTAGGGCTGTTGAGAGAATTCGGGAACAAGAGCCTGCCTCCAGCAAATTCGATCGGGCTATCGCCGTTCTCGATCGCAATAAGGGGGAACTGCCCGCCGCCGTTTTCCGCGAGATTAGACACGATGTCGTCGAAGCCCGCCGAGCGGCGGCGATCCAAGAGCAAGCTGTCGACCGAAGAGCAGCGCTACTTGCCCCGCTAGCGACGGCAGGCATGGCAGCTTTGGCGCTGAACCATGAACTGGCCCGCGAGGTCCGATATCTTGACCATGCCGGAGGACAGCTTCGCCGCATTGCGAAAGCGCACTCCATATCCGAACTTATCACGATTGCAGATGAATTCGAACACGCCAAAGGTCGCTTGGTCTCGTTGCAGGGACTTTTTGAGCCGTTACTCTCTAGCGATGATAAGGAGGCAACGGACCGGCTCAAAGTTAGAGCGGTAGTCGAACAGGTAACAGATGCTATGGATCTTCTGATGCCTCGCGTGAATTTCTCGGGAATTTACGCCATTCCCGCAGAGCTTCGATTTCCTCTCGGTTCCTTCGCAGAGTGGAATGCACTCTTGCAGAATGTTTTGACGAACGCTTGGAACGCCATGCTGGCAAGTGGCAAGTCAGAAATCGGTTTTCGAGGGGGATACGATTCGCGTGGCCACGAATGGCTGCATGTCAGCGACACCGGAGAGGGGCTCGGCATACCTCTATCGGAGTCACAAAAGCTCTTCGAGCCATTTGAACGTAAGCTTGAGATAAGCGAGGACAAGCGTTCGATCGCTCTCGGAGGCCAAGGCCTCGGATTGGCAATCGTCCGGATGATTGGACATCGTCGATCCGCGAACGTTGCCTTCGTGCAGCCAGAGCCGGGATTCTCAACCACCTTCGAACTTTCGTGGAGAGGAGCCAAGAAATGAAGGTTCTGGTTTGCGATGATCAGAAGGAACGCTGTAGAGAAGTAGTACAACAAATTCGCGATGCGCATCAAACTGACCTCACCATTGAAGCACTTACCGAGGACGCTCTCGCAACGGAGTTGAAGGCTCTGTTTCATAACGTCAAGTTGTATTTGGTGAACTCAAAGGCCCGCAGGAAGGTTGCGCCACTTGCTTTTGACAAATTTGATCTTGTTGTAGTAGACAACAATCTCGCACACTTGGACATCGAGGGTACCAGGCTGACAGCTGAGTCCGTCGTCGGCTACATCAGGGCATTCACGAGGGCTCCTTACCTCATCTCTCTCAACAAGAACCCGGATGTAGACTTTGACCTTAGATATCTAGTTGGCGACTTCTCCACACGAGCGGACCTCGCATTGAACACGGAACATCTCGCGAACCCAGCCCTCTGGACTGGCAGTCGCGAGCAGGCGAAAAAAGGGTTTCTGCCTTGGTATTGGCCTACGCTGAAGACAGTAGGTGAACAACGTCTTGCTCAAATCACTTTCGTCCGAAAACGCTTGAACGAGCCCGTAGTCACCGCGCTCGACATTCCCGAGGGCGCACGTGATTTCCTTTCGCTTCACGCCATAGGAGTCCTGTCGCCAAACGCAGAGCGGCGCGCCGATCATTTCGGCGATGGTAAACTGTTTTCCAAGGTCACGTTTCGAGATATGTTCATGGCATCCGATCGATCATTGCCGGCGAAGAATGATGAAAGACAAATATTAGACAATGCTGCGGCTCGCGGCGATGGTGAGATATTGGAAATTGTCGCCCGCGCCGTTGCTGCTGATATCGACCGCTGGTTTCGTCGCGACTTGCTTGGCCCGCAAGAGGTACTCGTCGATGTTCCGCATCTCCTTTTACGAATGCCATTCCTGCTAGGCAAAGGTGTAAGTAGTAAGGGAAAGTGGAACCTGGCTCTTGAAGAGAACACCTCTCCCTTCGGAATGGACAAGTCGACATTCCGATCTTACCTAAAGAAACGACAGTTTTCTCGTGACATTTGGACCTCTCACGCGAGCTTCTGGTGGTCCGAGCTAAAGAACGACGAGAAGCTGAATCAATTGTTTTTCGATACCGAGAAGCAGGACTGGCTAGACCTTGTATTTTGTGAAGATCGCTCCGAGTTCCTTGAACGCTCGCCCGAGAAGAGAAGACCGCCAGCCGAATTCTCCACCGATTTCGAAGGCTCGTGGGCGCGTCGTCACGTGGCCAGAATAGACGGTATTCGGTACGCACCCCACAGCCGGTTTGCAGTCTGATTGTTATCGAGAAATTAGAAATGGCTTTGGACTTAACAGAATTAATGACGCTTTATGCCCGACAAGGGATCCGCGATTGGGCTGCCGCTCCTACGATCTTACGCAGACGCGCGATCGAGCATCTAGGAGGAAGCATCGCTGAAAACGACAGTGAAGCGGCACAAACGATCTATAACTTCAATAACGGGAAAAAACAGGGGCAGTTGAAGTTCATTCCGATGCCGAAGCATCGAATGGCTGGCATCGAACGTTGCTTCTTTCTACCACTCCGCAAAATCTCCCGTGCCGGCCAGGAAACAGCGGGCTTTGAACTGTTCCTTCTCGTTACGAACGATCGCTGTTTGGCATTTCGCTTCGAACCGGCAGACGCTCCTCCCTCCGCCCATGACTATGGCCATGTACAACTCTGTCGAATCGTAAGGCAACAAAGTATCCTGATAAAAGCCATTCCCGAGTGGCTACCGGATAGTTACCCAGCATTTGCAATATCCTCGTCTAACCCTGTGAAGATGTTTCTCTGCATGACAACGGCAGTGCATGGATACTACGACGGTGTTCTTAAGGTGCTACGCGATATTTTCCAGAATGCGAATCGCTCCAACGAAGCGGATTTATATTTCAAAGAGCTCGCGGACATCATGCATTAGCCTCACCATCGATTTCGATCATATCCAGGAACCGTCGGTAGCACCGCGTGTACCCTCCCTTTACCTTTGGCGCAATGCCCTCTAGTGCCGTCGCCAATTTCCCGTCACGCAACTTTTGGTATAGGGTTTCGACATCGTCTTCGGGAGCAAATATCGCATAGACCCCATGTGAAGGAATGGCTCCCGACCTGTCAATGGCTATTCGCGGAACCTTGGCTAACTCAGGCACGAGTAATTTCGGACGTGACCACTGGTTCGCTGCTACGTGGTCGATTGGTCGATACCACGGTTCACCGTGTCGCACGATCGATCGTTGTGTCAACTTAAGTCGAAAACGTTTGAGACGGCAGCTAAGGAGCGGATACAATTCCGGGTCTATTAGACTACCATCCTGCCCGTACATCGTGACTATGCGCCTACCCCGCCACAAAATGGCGCCCTCCGTGATCTCCGCCGCGTCGATCCAAGGCTGGAGCAATTCCGCTTCTACGTCGTTCTCGTCTGGACCCAGCACAAATGCGCGCGTATGGCCCAACGCCGGGCCGACCTTCACTACATATCCGAGTTCCGGTAGCGTCTTGCCTCGTCTGATGGCGACCACCGGAGCTTTTTGTTGTTTCGCCTTTTTTTTGGAAGCGATCAGTATTGTAGGGTACGAGTCAACATCTTCGACGAAAGCGTCGGCCGCAAGCAAGGCGTCCTCCGATGCAATCTCAAGTCGCGGCAACCACTTCCTACGAAATTTCTCCGCAAACGCCATGAACCGCCAACGATCCGAACAAAGGAACCCGCAGCGCCCATTTGATCGCAATAATTGAAGCGACCGATCCAAAAAAGGAACGAACAAGTCTCCTCGTATCAGATCGCTTGGCAGATGACGCGCATATAAGATCTTTAGATTGGGTGGTATCTTCGACCATCTGATGTACGGAGGGTTCCCAACAGCGTGAGTGAAGCTTTCAGCGGATAGTTTGGCGAGCAGGAAATCAGCGTTGACCACCCAAGATCGCCCGCATGCCTTGGCCGTCGCGTAACGAATGCCCATTCCGAGAAGGACATCGGTGACACGTGAGCGAGCCCGACGGGCCTCGCGAGGATGCAGCTCAAAGGCCCTGATGCGATCGCTTAGTGAACTCGACCTCAGCGGAATCCCGTGCCGGATGCACGAAGCGACTAACCGGCGCGCCGCTTCGACCAGGAATGCGCCGTCTCCGGCGGCGGGCTCAAGGAGTCTAGATCGCGAGAGGTTAACGTCAATCCGCCAGCCAACGGCGTCAAGTATTCGACGCACAACTTCTGGCTTGGTATAAACGCCGCACCGGCGGTGAAGTGCCTCCACTTCCTCGAAAGTCGATTTTGAGGTGGCGCTTGTTGACGCCGCGGCGATATTTGATGACGAGTTACGTTCAGCCATTCCGGTCTGTAGCGGGCATGCTCGCTAAGAAACTATCCAGGGGTCAAGCAAAAAGATACGACAAAGGTGAGCTTTTGGTTCTCGGTTGAATCGATGTCTGTTGCAGGTCTTTTTTCTGGGATAGGAGGCTTCGAGTTAGCTTTCTTCGAAGCAGGGTTTGAGGCAGGACTCCTCGTCGAAATCGATCCCGCTGCGAATGCTGTCTTGAGGGCCCGATTCCCGAATGTCAACTTGGGTTCGGACATACTGGATATCACCAATCTCCCCCCAAAGACCACGATCGTTACAGCGGGCTTTCCCTGTCAAAACCTGAGCATGGCAGGAGACAAATCTGGCATCGCAGGTTCGAAATCAAGTGTAGTGAAAAAGATGTTCGAACTGATCAGACAATCGCGAGTTCCGACGGTAGTGATCGAAAACGTCTACTTCATGCTGCAACTGGATTCCGGCAGAGGAATGCAGTGGTTGGTCGAGCGGCTCGAGGAGCTCGGCTACCGATGGGCGTACCGGGTCTTGGACACCATGGGATTCGGTCTTCCTCAACGACGACGCCGCGTGTACTTGGTCGCCAGCCAAGATATAGATCCTCGATGTGTTCTTTTTGCCGACGATGCGCCTGTGAAGCCCTCGCCCCGCCCCGATTTGAAAACGCCTCTTGGTTTTTTTTGGACTGAGGGCCGATCAGGGGTCGGATTCACCATCGATGGGATTCCGCCGTTGAAAGTAGCGTCTGCCATCGGGATTCCTTCGCCGCCCGCAGTGCTGTTCCCGGACGGCGAAGTCCTAATGCCGAGTCTAGCAGCGTGCGAGCGGCTCCAGGGATTCTCGGCGGGCTGGACCCACGCGGGTAACGACGAGCTACGCAAACGCCAGGAATGGCGCATGGTAGGAAATGCAGTGTCTGTTCCGGTAGCGCGGTGGGTGGCGCAACGAATCAAGAAGCCCGGAGCTCTTCTGAATTTCGATGAAATACCGCTCGCTAACGGTCGGCGTTGGCCCGACGCCGCATGGAATGTGGGAAATGGTCGCGTAGCTATCGTCGCCGGGGACAAACCCATCTCGATTCCAAAACCGTCAATCACCGAGTTCCGTGACTCGACATGGACAAGACTTTCCCAGCGCGCTTTGAACGGTTTCATCAAACGTGCGGTCGAAGGTGGTCTTCGGATGCCGGAGGGCTTTCTGGACTCGCTTCGTAAGGCTGATCGCAAAGCGATCCACTCTGGGTAATCGGGCTTTCCTCGGAGTCGCTTACAAACGAAATCACGCTCCAGACCGAAAGGCTACTTCGTTCGTTGTTGCCCCGTGACTCGAGGACGGGCAGTTGATATGCTTAATCCTCATTTCTGGGGCACGATTCTGACAGTAACCTGTGTCATGGGGACGCCGGAAACAAGCTAGGCGGAGGTTTGTGTTAGCAAACGTCTTTAGCATGTCACTGCGACCGTGAACGAAAGAGTAGATAGAGCTGCCGAGGCGCTCATTGCTGATTTTGAGCGGCTCGGCGGTCGATTGACTCGCTCGGCGGTAGAGCGCCTGATCGTCAAGCGAGATTTATCTCCCGAGGAAACGCTTGAGCTCCAGAAACGCCTAAAAGACTCCGGCGTAGAGACCGACGACGGCGACGACGAAGATTCTACTGATGTCGCTTTTCCGGAACAGTTTGAAGAGTCCACTTCACCTTCTGACCCTTTTTCTTCCTTACTCCGTGAACCATTGCTTAGCCGCCGTGAGGAGGTGGAACTCGCCCGGAGGATGCAGATTGCGGCCAAAGTTAAACTGTCCGTTGCAAACGAAGACATGAACGAAGAGATGGGAGACTTAGTTGCGCACGGTGACAGCGCCCGAGCAAGAATGATTAGATCAAATCTCCGTCTCGTCATCTCGTGGGCCAGGAAGTATAACGCCGCGACATCGCTGGATGTCTCGGACCTGTTTCAGGAGGGCGTAATCGGCTTGATGACAGCTGTCGAGAAATTCGACCAAACGCTAGGCCTCAGGTTCTCGACGTATGCCGTATGGTGGATTCGACAATCCATGTCGCGTGCAAGGGCGGATAAGGATCGGACCGTTCGCATACCGGTACATTTAGTAGAGAAGATCAACAGATTGCGACGCGTGAGGCGCCTCCTGACCTATGAACACTCGGGTCGAGCGCCAACTCTTAAAGAACTCTCACAAGCTCTGGACATCGAACTGGAGCGAACTGCGTTTTTGGAGGGGATTGAGTCGGAGCTTTTCATTTCAATTGAAGAACCCGTTCGAGAAGACACCGAGCTGACGTTCGGTGACACATTGGCTTCAAGCGATCTTCTGCCGTCCGACCTGGTAGCGAACGCGGAACGCGACGAGCTGGTCCGAAAGACCTTAGGTAGGCTCGTTCCGCGGGACCGCCAGGTCCTCGCGAGAAGGTTCGGTATCGGTAACTCGGATATCGACGAGACCTTACAGGAGATAGGAGAAGATCTTGGCGTCACGCGAGAAAGAATTCGACAGATCGAAGAGAAGGCTTTGAAGAAAATTAAACCGCTCCTAGAACAGCAGGACCTGAATGGGACTAAGGCCCCATCGGAACGCGCGGACCTCCTAGTTAAGAGCGATGATCACAATGGCAATAGAAAAAAGCGCAACAGAAAATTACCGCGCAGCTGAGCTGTTCGTGGAGTGGTTGGAGCGGCAGATTACCTGCTCCGGCCGTGGTGACGATGATACGTTTCTCGATGTCGAACCTTCGGGCAAGTATTGGCTGGGGCGGCTCGCATCAGAAGACTTCGTAGCAAATAGTGGCTTGGGCGAACGTGGCGAAAGACTTGAGCCTTGTGCTCAAGGAATTCGTCTTAGACCACGAGATGAAGGACCATGGAAGTTTAGCATTCGCGTGTGGGCTGTCTGTTGGATCCGCGGCAAAGATAGGGTTTGGCGAAAATCCGAGCGCATAGATGAGAAATTTTCGGTGACCGTTGAAGCCTCGTCCGCTTCTCAAACATTCGGACGGACGAGTCTCGACAAGGCTTTGAGCCGCATAGCAGGAACTCCGGGATTGTCTGCGGAGATACGAACCGAGTTGGGGTCATGTACAAATGGTGGGGCTGAACTCGCGATCATCCTTGTCAACACGTCTCCGGAGACTCACAAGATTCTAAAGGACACTCGCCTCTATGAATGCAAGCTTGAGATCAGCGGCCTGAACACTCGACCGTTTATTCTCGAAGCGCTGCCAGACTCTTTTCGCTATGATCGCCGAATAGAGGCGTACGGAGTAAATTGCGGCGTATCTTCGACCGTGGAGGGAGATCTCGTCACCGTTGATACGGTGACCGCTTCTAAAGCTAGACCCCGCTTCTGGGGTTCCACCGAAGCCGAGCCCGACCTTTCCTTCGAAAGTCTTGAACGCAACCCAGTCTCCTCTGCTCGCGGTCTTCGTGATGCTCTCGCTCGCTGGGGTGCAGAAGTATGGGGTCAGGACGCCCTGAAACGAAGAGCGAACCGGTATGATTGGTCGCCGCAGATGCTCGCTGAAGCGGAAGCCGGAGCGCGAGATTTCAAAGAAGAACTCGATCGCATCGCTTATGGGGTCGAACTACTAGAAAAGAATGATTTGCTTCGGCGCTCATTTCAGCTGATGAATCGTGCGATGTCGATTTCGTCCCGCGGGAAGTATGTCAACTGGCGTCCGTTCCAAATCGGGTTCCTTCTTGCAAACTTGCGAGCCATTGTGGAACCCGAGCTGGAGTCGGACATCGTTGACATTGTCTGGTTCGCAACCGGAGGAGGTAAGACGGAGACTTACCTGGGGCTAGTCGTAACGGCGTCTCTGTTCGATCGACTTCGAGGAAAGACAACTGGGATCACAGCATGGAGTCGGTTTCCACTTCGGATGCTATCGTTACAGCAAATGCAACGTTTTGCCGATGCAGTTGCCTCGGCAGAAATCGTTCGTCGAGAAGCGAATATTTCTGGAGCTCCATTTTCTCTGGGCTTCTTTGTAGGACAAGGCGCCACACCTAACTCCATCAAAGAAGACGCACCTTCGGGAGACCCATGGGATCCCGACGATGAACTGATGCCCGACCGCCTCAGAGTCCTGAGAACGTGCCCATTTTGCAATCACGAAACTATTCGAATGGTCTTCAACAGAGTGCTTTGGAGACTGGAGCACCAGTGTGTAAGTGAAGGCTGTCCTTGGCCCGAACGCGCACTCCCATTCTATGTGGTCGACGAAGAAATCTATCGATTTCTTCCGACGGTTCTCGTGGGCACTCTGGACAAAGCCGCCTTGATAGCGATGCAGGCGTCAATGCGCGGTTTCGTCGGTGCGCCTTGGGGGCTATGTTCCCGTGACGGACACGGATTTGTGTACGCCCCTAGAGCTAAGCGGCAAAATGGCTGCCTAGTTCCGGGGTGCGAGAGCCTCAGGGGCGACCTACCAATCGCGGAAAGTCTATTCGGACTGACATTCAGGCTGCAAGACGAACTCCATTTGCTCAGGGACAGCCTGGGAGCTGTCGATGCACACTATGAGGCTCTTTACGACGGACTGGAACAGGAACTATGCGGATTCAAGCCTAAGATTCTCGCTTCATCGGCTACTCTAACCGGTTATGAACGACAGGCCGAGGTTCTCTATCGGCGAAAGGCAAGAGTTTTTCCGCAACAGGGTCCAAGTGCTGTTGAAGGATTCTGGACCGCGCACTCGGAATCACTAATGAGGAGGTATGTAGCGGTAGCCCCTCGTGGCGTAACCATCGAATATGCAGTCGATCGACTTTTGACCGAGCTTCAACGCAATGTCCGAAGACTTTCAAGCGAACCAGAGAGGGTTTGTCACGAAATCGGAATCGATTCTCGATACGCGCCGGATCTCCTCTCATTGTACGGCACTGACGTTGTGTACGGGAACACTCTTCGTGATCTTGATGCAGTTGTTCGCTCCATGGAAACTCAGGTTCAAGTGGTAGGACGTTTGAATACGGATTCTCTAACAGGCCGGACCGAGTTCGAGAGTGTCAGGGAGATCCTTCGACGACTGGAGAAGCCGGAGCCGGACTTCCAGGATCGTCTACATCTCATTTCGGCTTCATCGATGATGTCCCATGGGGTCGACATCGATCGACTAAATGTCATGGTGATGCTTGGCATTCCTTTGACAACTGCCGAATTTATTCAAGCAACCGCGCGCATCGGACGGCGTTTGCCCGGACTTGTTTTCGTCGTTCACAAGATCGGTCGCGAGCGCGACGCAGGCGTTTTTAGATCCTTTCCCAAATATGTAGAACAGGGAGATCGCTTCGTTGAGCCTGTCCCGGTGACGAGACGGAGTCGCCGTGTTTTGGAACGCACAGTTGCGGGACTTGAGATGGCCAGAATCCTCATGATCCATGAACCAAACTCCAAAGTGTCTCTCGCAACATTGCGGGCGTTGAAGAAGTACATAGGGTCTTCGAGATTTACTTTTTCCGGTGAGTTAGACGCATTAGTCGCTTATCTCGGTCTGAATGCTGATGTTGATCCGAATATTTGTTCGGATCTGGAAAGATGGATGCGAGGGTTCGAACGCAACATAGTGGATCCGCTGCCCGGCATGCAATTTCCCAGCGACGCCTCGCCCACCGGTAAGCCAATGCGCTCCCTTCGCGATGTAGAAGAGCAAGTTCCGCTCTTTCTGAACAGGATACCATGATCGAATCCAGAAGCGCTTCTCAAATTCTCTTCGGTTACCTTCCAGACCAAACAGTAGACGTGAACGGAGGTGTCTGGAAGGTCAAATCTTGGCGAATTCCGCATGATGAGCGAAATGTCGACGTAGAGGCCTTGCGGCGAGAGCTTTGTCGACTAGCAGCTCCGTGGCAGGCGAGCGGCAAAGACGGAGGGTTTGTCCAAGATCTTTTGACCAGCAGGGTGCGAGTTAAGGTGCAGTCGCTCGACAGAGATCGTGGTGTCGAGTTAGAGCCGTTTCCTCGAATTTGGATTTGTGGTGGCTGCAGAAGGCTATCTAGAGCACCTGATGCAAAATGTTCGTGCGGAAGTTCGGGAAGGAAGGGTCAGCTACATTTCGTCGGCTACTGCGAGCAATGCGGGGACATTTGTGAGCCCTGGATTCCCCAATGCCCCACTCACAAGCAGTCCAAGATCGTCTTTCCTGGGACAGCTTCCGGCAGCGAGATTGTTTTCTCTTGTCCTATTTGTAGCGTTCAACTCCGGCGCGGCTTCGGCTTTCCCTCATGTCGCTGCGGCGGTCGGTTCACATTCAATGTGCATCGAGCAGCTTCTGTCTACACACCTCGCAGCGTTGTCATAGTCAATCCACCCTCTCCCGAGAAGATGCGGCAGATCGACGAAGCGGGGGGAGGATCGCGAGCGCTTTCTTGGGTTCTCAGTGGGATGATTGAGCCGTCGATGATTACAGCGCGGCCCGATGAAGCAAGTCTTCGGCGGCAACTCGGAGCTCAAGGTCTAGCGGCTAGTGTCATAGAAAGTATGTTGATCGCCGCCAAGAACGCCGGGGGGCTGTCGACCGAAAGCACAGATCTTAGGCTGCCCAGTGGTGTTTCAGAAGAAGCCGCAAATCAGGCGGTAACAATCGCCTTAGCACTGTCGGAGAGCAGAACTCGAGCTGAGGATTTGGTGGCATCAATGGAACCGCAATCTGAACTCGGCATTCTATATAGAACACACTATCCCGAGGCTATTGCTGAGGCTGGCCTAGAGAGGATCGAGCTGATTGATAAGTTTCCAGTGCTAACCGGCCAGTATGGTTATACCCGAGGTTCCTTTGAGCCCGGAGCAAGCAGGCTGCGCGCCTATCGAGAGCGGGCGGGCGACTATATCGTGTACGGTGACGTCGGCGAAACTGAGGCACTCTTCGTGAGGCTTCTGCCTGCGCGTGTAGCCGAGTGGCTGACAATGCGGGGTTATATTCTAGAGTCTTGGACCGACGGTAGGGCGGCTCACGTAGCAATACTAAAGGCCTGCGCCAATGGAGCGGCGGCGGAAGATATCCTCAGCCTCATCCATTCCTACGCCCACCGTCTGATTAGGCTTACCGCCGTCCACGCGGGAATCGAGAGGAACTCTCTATCGGAGTTATTAGTTCCTTTAAATCTTGGATTCTTTCTGTACGCCGCTGCTCGCGGAGATTTTGTTTTGGGCGGGTTGCAGGCGGTGATCGAGACGGAACTACACAACCTCCTGCGAGAATTCGTTCACGGCGAGCATCGCTGCGCACTCGACCCTGGCTGTTCTCAGGGCGGTGGAGCGTGCGTGGCTTGTTTGCATTTGGGAGAACCGTCCTGCCGGTTCTTCAACACGAAATTGGATCGAGCAATGTTGATGGGTGGCCGAGGTTATCTAACTCGGACCGCCGCTTAGCCGCTAAGCGAAGATTCGATCTCTAATTTAGCCCCCTCCTTGACACGCACTGTTCTCTACCCAAGACACGTTGCGATCCGCTGAAGAAATCCGGGCGGAAATCGGAGACCGCCCTCGTTCGCGCGCGACAGAAAACCATTAATGGCCCGAGCCGACAAAGGTCGCAACTCGTCTCTAACGACGTCCAATAAGCCCGGGGCTCTTGTGGGGCTCACGTGCATGCCGACCCGACATCCCATCCGAACTCCATCTACGTTGAAACCCGCTGTTGCCCAGGAGCTTCCTCGCTGAATCGGGACGACCTCGGGTTCGATACTAAGAGGACGAAGTTTCACTAGTCTTTTTGCGATCCAGACTGCTACCGGAACGCTCACTGCGTTGCCCACCAAACGCCATCTTCCATCGTGGCCCTTGGCATCACTCCGTGCGGCCGCTGTCCATCCCGCGGGGAAGCCCTGCAAACGCTCACAATCCGCTAGGCTTGGCGTGCCGAGCCTTCCGTCTGGCAGAAGGATTGCGGGGGGAGACGGAATGCCAATTGTCGAGCCAGCCTTCAATGGTGGAACCGCATCCACTGCGAGACCAACCCCGCTCCGACCTTCAGTCCAGTAGAAACCTAGGGGTATATCTGTTCGGAAACGATCGGAATCCGGAGGCACGCAATTCAAATCCTCGGAGTCGAAGAGAACCCCGCGTGGATCATGTGAAAGAGAAGCGACAATGTAGACTCTTCGTCGGCGCTGAGGGAGGAAGGAAATGGTATCGATGACCCGATAGGCCCACCAATATCCCAGATTCTCCAGCCGATCAGCAATCGTAGCAATTGCCCGACCACGATCGAGCTGGAGCATGAAATATACGTTCTCAATGACGACCCACTCGACCTTCGTCGTGGAAAGCAGATCGAATAAGTGTTCCACAAGCGACGACATGTTTCCACCGATTCCTCTTTTGCTTCCGGCCATACTTAGGTCTTGACACGGAAATCCCGCGGTCACGACGTTCACCTCGCGAGGGAGCCGTCTTAATCTTCGAATGTCAGGGACTATCGGGACACCGGGGAACCGCTTTGACAACACGCGTTGAGCGGTGACCTCAATTTCGCACAGCAGAGCTGTTTTTGCTCCAGAACGCTCGAACCCCAGCTCAAGTCCGCCTATTCCAGCGAACAACCCAGCAACGATAGGTTGTTTTTTGTCGAATTCTGTTGTTTCTTGGCTACGTTTTCTCATCTCGTGCGAAATCATACGAAACCGCGAGGGAAAACTCGAGAGCACAGCCGTCAGTTTTGCAAAGAGATTTTAGCGGTTTCTAAAGGAACTCCAAGAAATCGAGCGAGTCGTTTAGCCAGTGCGCTGGTCTTGGTTAGGTCACACTGCCAGACTATCAGGATGCTCCACCCTGCAGCTTTTAACAGACGTTGGTTCCGCCGATCCCGTTGTCGGTTTTGAGCAAGCTTCGGAACCCAATATTCGCTCCGCGATCTCGGTTCGCGACCCTGACGGCAGCGGTGCGCGTGCCAGAAGCATCCATGGACGAAGATTACCCTACGAAGTTTTGGAAGAACGATATCGGGACTGCCAGGAAGATGCCGCACGTTCACGCGATATTGGAGTCCAAGATCCAAAACCATCCTGCGCACTGCCAGTTCAGGTTCCGTGCCCGTTTGGCGAACTCTGCGCATCCGCCTGCTTCGCTCAATACGTGAAAGAATATCGGTCATAGTCGAAGCGAACCTCTAGTCCGTTCATGTCAAGAGTGACCGGTATTGTACCTGATATTCGAAGTCTGTCGGGAACCCTCGCGCGAGACAGAAGCAGAGTCTCCTAAGACTCGGCACCTGCTCTGTTTGGTGTCGAAATCAAGACTTCGCCCAACCTGGGGCGCGTACACGACGATGGGCCACAGAATAAACGAGATCTGAATTCGTCGACAGACGGACGGTACCCTGTACACTTTACTACGTTGCCGCTCAGTTTGACTAAAAAATGGAATTCGTAATGCGGCCATATATGCGCTTCAGCTCTGCACGGGGTCGTTCAACTCGGCTTCAACGTGTTAACTAAGAGGTATCTTGAAACAAGGTGCGATGAGAAATAGATCCGTATTTTAGTAGACGGGGATCTGACTGGATATCAGCGGACCAAACTCCCGATCTTTGGAGCGAACCACATGCTCTGGGAATCTCGTTGGCTCTGGCGTCTTTTTGAGAAGTGGCCTAGTATACGTCAATTCGGCGACCACGTTTTGGGGAATCGACAATGAACGACGTTCAAAGCGAAATGCTCAGGGAACGCGGCTACAACGACTACATCGGCCACACCCGTCAAGCTAAACGGCCGATGCCAATGCCAATGCAGAGCGTCGAAGTGGCCGCACCATCCGAGTCTCGATTCAAAGCAATGTTTCGAAGGCGGCGGGCGACATAACTTCACCTCCGACGGAATCTGTCAGGAGTGCGGCAACGTCGAAGCGTGAACGACCGGGCGAACACTGACGGTTCTTTTTCCGTCAGAGCCTCGACAGCCCCGGACCCTCGTTACGCTGGTGGGTTTGTGGGGCGTATTTCGCGAGGAATTCTCAACCAAACAACAAGAAGATGGTCGTTGCGTCAAATGTACTCAGTCTTCGTTGTCGAGGTATTCGCGCCCCCCTAAATTGCTTTCGAGCTCGACCGAGTAGTCGCCCACTTCGAGGTAATCATAGCTGCTCAGGATGCTCTCGATTTCCAAACCTCTTTCGCTGTCGGGGTCGACGCCGGCGATTTGGCAGACCTGCTCGATTGTGTCCGCGTGGTGATACTTCCCATCAGGTCCAATGACTACAAACGTTCGCTTCGCCATGGTCAGAGAATTCCTCAAGATTGCCGGCGTTCATTTTCTTCATACCGCGTTGACCTCCAAGATGACAGACCCCTCCCATTTGCATCGCCACCTTCCCTAGGGTTCTGGAGCCACGCGGCGGTATCAACCCGTTTCCCGCTCCTCCGCTAAACTCCGCGTCACCCAACGAGACCGCACGCCGCCATCGCCGTGTGGGCCATGCCGTCAGGTTTCGGAGGAAAGCGGCCCGAGCCCCAGGTTTCCGACTTCGAGGGCGCAAATCGTCACTTTGGAGGCAAAGAGGGTACTCCGAGTAGCCCGACCGGACGGACCACGTACTCGGGACGCGCGCTCGCGGTTGAGCGCCGATGCGCGGACTAACGATCGCTTACGCGCGAACCCGGACGCGCCTCCGCGCGGGCGACCCGCGCGATCGCGCTCGCAAGGGTGCCCGGGTGTCGCGTGGACCCGCCCGAAGAGCCGATTGAAAGTTCTCTTGGCGAACCCCACGCGAACTCCACGTGGCGTATTTAGGAAACGAGGGGGGAGGGGCCTGGGGCGCGCACACGACGCCGAGCCGGCCCTTCCTGATTGCCCGTAGGGGGCGTTCGCTGATTTTCGTCGCTTTGGCCGTTGTTTTGCCGGGGATCCTCGTGAGCAGGTTGTATAATGAAGCCGGTTCGGCGTAAGGTTGCGGATTCGTGCTTAAAGAGATTAAACGGCCAATAAGCACTCACGAGCTGGTGATAACCGCGCTTCTGCTGATCATCGCCGCCGGCTGCTCCACTTCTGCCCCACCATTGGAGGTACGTCCTCGCGCGGCGATTCCCCCGGTGGCGGGCAAAATGAGCATGATGGCAACGCGCGACCAGAAGGTAGGAAAAGTACTGCCGGTCGATATCGCTGTGTCGAATGGTACGTCGGAACCGAGATTACTTGTGCCCAGCCAAGTATTCGC
>VFSW01000406.1_pt1 | contig 62642 bp, 60 predicted proteins | sample 5358111 | NCBI WGS metagenome assembly VFSW01 (sample SAMN11554181, study PRJNA540505) | mine drainage metagenome | isolation source: sediment from site ElyBrook_90M | place: USA: Ely Copper Mine, Vershire, VT | collected 2017
TCCAAATCGATAATGACCATCTGCAGCGGCAACATTTTCATGTCATAACCTCCGGCTACGGTTTGTTATGAATCTGCCCACCAACGCCCGGTGCGGACGATCAGCCATGGGTTCCCGCAAAACGATGCTGCTCTTTAATTAAAGCACAAAATATACCGCTGACCAGCAGATGTGTGACATAACTGCCCCGCGTTCGCCACGCAACGACGGGGCAAGGTGGAAGAGCCGTGAAGGCGCTTTCTTTTTTGGGCACGACGCACCGGACTTCCAGGGGAAACCGGTGATTCGCCGGGGCGAATACCAGACCTTGGGTTGCGTTTCCCGGCGCTGCAATGGAAGCCTGTCGGCCGACCGTGTTTCTGGGTAACGCCGTCAATTTCACGAGGTAGCGAACAGCTTTTCGGGAAGTTGCAGTGAATAAGCCGAACTCTGTCTGTCGACGAATGCAGAGTCCACAGATTTTCCGGAGGCGGTTACTGATTGAGCCGCGCTGGCGGATAAACCCGAAAGTAAAAAGTGTTCGTCGAAACCCGACTGGAGGTGGGAGTTCAGCCCGTGTGCCTGCCGGTCGTTGACCGGGACTGTTCGTGCGGCCTTAAGCTTTCCACGGAACTGTGGAATTAGCGCGATTTTATAAGGGTTTAGATGCGCTTGCAGGGTAGAAACATATCCAGCCGACGGTGTCTGCAATGTCGCCACCTGCCCAGTTGGGTTAAACTGCGGCTTTGGGACAATTGATGGATATCTATGCCGCCCAGGCTGTATATCAAGACTTTCGGCTGTCAAATGAACGAGTATGATTCGTCTCGCATGGCAGACTTGTTGCGCACGACCCACGGAATGGAACCGGTGGCTGACCCCGAGCAGGCGGATGTACTGCTGCTCAATACCTGTTCAATCCGGGAAAAGGCGCAGGAAAAGGTTTTCGCCCAGCTTGGTACCTGGAAAAGGCTGAAGCAGTCGCGCCCCGGAATCATCATCGGTGTGGGCGGTTGCGTTGCCAGTCAGGAGGGCGAGGCGTTGCGCAAGCGCGCCCCTTATGTAGACCTCGTTTTCGGGCCGCAGACACTTCATCGTCTGCCGCAGATGATCGATGGGGTGCGCGATGGCCGGACACCTTCGGTAGATGTAACCTTTCCCGAAATCGAGAAGTTCGATCTTCTCCCGGATCCGCGTGTCGAGGGCGCACGCGCCTACGTATCCATCATGGAGGGATGCAGCAAATATTGCAGCTTCTGTGTAGTTCCCTATACCCGCGGCGAGGAGTTCAGTCGCAACTTCGATGATGTGATTTCCGAGGTGGTCGCGCTCGCCGAACAGGGAGTGCGCGAAGTGACCCTGCTTGGCCAGAATGTTAATGCTTACCGCGGCGCCCGCCATGATGACCGCGTAGTTGATTTGGCAGAGCTGATCCGCTTTGTCGCCGATATCGATGGGATAGATCGAATCCGCTTTACCACGTCGCATCCGGTGGAGTTTTCCGATACGCTGATCGAGGTTTATGACGAAGTGCCGGAGCTCGCGAGTCATCTGCACCTGCCAGTTCAGAGCGGATCGGACCGTATCCTCTTGCTGATGAAGCGCGGTCATACTGTTGCGGAGTACAGATCAAGAATCATGCGCTTGCGTTCCGTGCGGCCCGACATCAGCGTAACGAGCGATTTTATCGTCGGTTTCCCGGGTGAGACCGAAAGTGATTTCCGGTCAACCATGAATTTGATCGAGGAAGTCGGTTTCGATCAGTCATTCAGTTTTATCTACAGTCCTCGCCCCGGCACTCCCGCTGCTCAGCTTGTCGACACGACGTCAACGGAAATCAAGCAGGAGCGGCTTGGTATTTTGCAGAGACGCATTGAGGAGCTGGGGGCCGAGATCAGTAATCGAATGGTCGGGACGGTGCAGCGCATCCTGGTCGAGGGTCCGGCGCGCAGGGGCAGTGATCAGCTCTGCGGTCGGACCGAAAACAATCGCATGGTGAATTTCAGCAGCACTGATGGCGGGCTCGCCGGACAGTTTATCGACGTGAAAATAACTGAAGCGCTGCATTTCTCGCTGCGCGGCGAAATTCTGAGTGCCGCTCGACCCAGTCGAAGTATGCCGAGTTGACTGCCAAACCGGCACATCTGGAGTTCAGCCTGCTTCCAGCCGACAATGCTCGGTTGGCAAGTCTTTGTGGGCACCTTGACGAGCACATCCACCAGATTGAGGAATATTTCGGGGTTGAAATATCAAACCGCGGCAATGTGTTCCGTGTCACCGGCAATGCGCCGGTCGTGCATAACGCCGAACGTCTGCTCAAGGAACTCTATGAAACCACTGGACGGAACAGGTTCCTGAGTCCGGCGGGAGTACGCGCTGCGCTACAGCAGTTCGACACAAGCATATCTGACGCAGATGCCGGCGAAACTGTTCTGCGCACACCCAAGTGCGTAATCAAGGCGCGTACTGCTCGCCAGCGCGAATATATTCGCAACATACTTGCCCATGACATAAATTTCGGAATTGGTCCGGCCGGTACCGGCAAGACCTTTCTTGCAGTCGCATGTGCAGTCAGCGCGCTTGAGCATGACGAGGTTGGCCGGATCATTCTTGTGCGCCCTGCTGTGGAGGCAGGAGAGCGTCTAGGTTTTCTTCCCGGGGATCTGGAACAGAAGGTCGACCCCTATCTGCGTCCGCTTTACGATGCGTTGTATGAGATGCTGGGGTTCGAGCGCGTTTCACGACTGCTCGAGAAGAACGTGATTGAGCTTGCGCCGCTTGCCTACATGCGTGGACGGACACTTAACGAATCGTTCATCATTCTCGATGAGGCGCAGAACACCACGACAGAGCAGATGAAAATGTTTTTGACGCGCATTGGTTTCGACGCAAAGGCCGTGATTACCGGCGACATCACCCAGATCGATTTGCCGCGCGCCCAGAAGTCAGGCTTGCGTGAAGCAATGGAACTTCTTACTGGCATCAATGGAATCAGTTTCATGCATTTCACTCCGCAGGACGTTGTCCGCAACCCGCTGGTGCAGAGAATCGTTGAAGCATATGAATCACAGCAGGATTCCGATCGCTGACCGGATTGCGAAATGAGGTTGCGCATCAATGTTCAGTACGCGCATGCCGGCGCCGATGTGCCAGCAAAGGCCAGCATCGCGAAATGGGCGCGCGCCGCACTAAAGGGTCACTCGATCGCGCAAGTCGAGCTAGTTGTGCGCATTGTGGGCGAGACCGAAAGCGCGGCTTTGAACCAGCAGTACCGCCGCAAAACCGGGCCGACCAATGTCCTGTCGTTTTCCTACACAACTCCGGTTTCGCAGGGGCTTGCGGGCCCTGCATTTCTGGGCGATATCATCATATGCGGACCAGTCGTTGTGCGCGAAGCGCATTCCCAGAGCAAGGACATAGTAGCCCATTGGGCGCATATGGTGGTTCACGGTATAATGCATTTGAGAGGCTATGATCATATTCACGACACAGATACGAAGATTATGGAAGAAATGGAAACCCAGGTGGTACGGCGACTCGGGTTTCCTGATCCCTATGGCTGAGCGGACCGCGGTCGGATCATGACACAGGAGATTGACGAACACGGAGGTGGCGAAAGTCAGCCACGTTCATTTCTGGATCGGCTCAGCATCGCGCTTTTGCGCGAGCCTGGCACGCGCCAGCAATTGGTTGAGTTGTTGCGGGACGCACAGGGTCGCGACTTGTTGGATCGGGACGCCCTGGACATGATCGAAGGGGTGCTGCAGGTCTCGGAGATGCAGGTGCGCGATATCATGGTGCCGCGCGCGCAGATGGATGCGGTTGACAAGAATGCCGCGCCCGAAGAATACCTTCCGCGGGTGATTGAGACCGGCCATTCACGTTTCCCGATGATTGATGGCGACAGGGACCGTGTCGTCGGCATACTCCTGGCGAAGGATCTGCTTCGCTACTTCTACGGGGGTAAACGCAGAAAGCCCGCCTTTAATCTGCATGACTACCTTCGTCCGGCGGTTTTTGTACCGGAAAGCAAGAGGCTGAACGTGCTTCTCCGCGAGTTTCGCACCAGCCGTAACCACATGGCGATTGTAGTGGATGAATATGGCGGCGTGGCCGGACTTGTCACAATTGAGGATGTGCTTGAACAGATTGTCGGCGAGATAAAGGACGAATACGATATCGATGCCGATGATGTCGTCATTGTCGAGCGTCGCGAAGGCGAGTTTGTCGTAAAAGCATTGACTACGCTGGAGGAGTTCAACTCCCGTCTGAAGACTACATTCGATCACGGCGAGGTGGATACGATAGGCGGACTTGTGATGACGACTTTCGGGCATCTGCCGAGGCGCGGCGAGAAGGTTGAAATCGGCGGCCTGGTTTTTGAAGTCCTGCGCGCCGATAGCCGCCGTATACACCTGTTGAAGGTCACCTGGGCCGACGCCGAGCGGCGCACGAGCGAGCCCGTACCCTGAGCACGAAAGAGTCCAGGTAGAACAATCGATGCTTTCGAAGCCGACGCCCATGCGTCTGGACATTATCGCCTTCAGCGCAGGCTGTGTGTTGCCGCTTGCGTTTGCTCCGCTTTCGGTTTATCCGGTCGCAGTTGTGTCGATTGCATTGCTGTTCGTCTCCTGGCAGGGCGCCTCAGCCGCACGCGCAGCGTGGCGCGGTCTTCTTTTCGGACTCGGACAGTTCGGCGTAGGGGTGTCATGGCTGTACATAGCGCTTCACACCTACGGCCAGATGCCGGCAGCGCTTGCCGTGGTTACGCTGCTTCTATTCTTCTCGTTTCTTGCCACTTACTCCGCGCTTGTCGGCTGGCTCCAGGGATGCCTGTTCCCCAGGACAGGGCCCTTAGTACAGGTCTTGGCGGTTCCGGCCTTATGGACCCTCGGAGAGTGGGTACGGGGCTGGTTCCTGACCGGATTTCCCTGGCTTGCCGCAGGCTATAGTCAGATTGACGGACCGCTTGCGGGTCTGGCGCCGTGGCTGGGGGTTTATGGAGTCGGACTCGCCGTTGCCGTCAGCGCTGGCCTTCTGGCTCAAGGTTGGCGTGATCGGCGGCGCGTCGCGCTGGTTTATCTACCGGCGATTGTGGTGCTCTGGCTCGGTGGCTGGATGGCGGGTCGCATCTCCTGGGTTAAGCCGGCAGGAGCTCCGCTCAAGGTGGCGCTGGTGCAGGGTAATATTCCGCTGGAGGAAAAGTGGATGCCGGCATATCAGGAACGCATCATCGAGCGCTATACCCGACTGACATTTGAGCAGTCAGGGGCGAATCTTGTCGTATGGCCGGAAGCGGCGGTGCCTTTCTATCGCGATGAGATCGAGGACAGTTTTCTGACGCAGCTCACACGCGTAGCCGAGGCGCGAAAAATGGACATTCTCCTCGGAATTGTGGAACGTGAACGCAGTGATGGCGTGACACACTACTACAACAGCGTCATGGATGTCGGTCGCGACTCCGGCATTTATCGAAAGCATCATCTGGTACCCTTCGGGGAATATCTGCCGTTTACCAGGGAGCTACAGTGGCTGCTTAACTACCTTGAGATCCCCATGTCGGATCTGAGCGCAGGTCCGGCGCGACAAGCCCCCCTTGTGGTCGATGGCCAGGCAGTTGGTATGTCGATTTGCTATGAAGATGTTTTCGGACCGGAAGTCATGCGCGCCCTGCCGCAGGCGACTGTGCTGGCGAACGTGACCGAAGATGCCTGGTATGGCGATTCCTTTGCACCACACCAGCATCTAGAGATGGCCCAGATGCGCGCCCTGGAAGCCGCTCGTGACATGGTGCTGGCAACCAACACCGGAATTACCGCGATCATTGATTATCATGGACAAATTGTTGCGCGTGCCCCGCAGTTTCGTGTATCGGTTCTGACCGGCACCGTGACGCCACTGACCGGCGCCACACCATACGTTCGGTACGGCAACCAGCCGCTGGTGTGGCTTCTCGTGGCTCTGATCGCTGTTTCCCTGACAGTGAGCAACTTACAGGCGCTGGCAGGGCGTCAGCACAGGGGATAGGCAACAACCATACGATCCTGCCGTCAGGTCAATGGCGGAATCGTACTCGCAGTCTATCCTTCTATTTATAGCAATTACCGCATCCCCGCATTTCAGGCGTGAGTATCACGAATAAGCCCTGCGGCGGATGTTGTTTGTGCGACCCGAAATCCGGAGATCCATCGAGTGAAGGCGTTACCGCGGCTGGGGAAAAATGGCATGACCCGCTCGGATACGTGGGTCGCGCTGCGCATATCTCTCCTGTTCTTCCTCGTGGCGGCACCGTGGATTATTTTCTCCGACAGGCTCGTCGAAACCCTGTTTCAGGATCCACACTGGCTTACCCTCGCGCAGACCGTGAAAGGTATCGGATTCGTACTCGTAATGGCGTTCCTTGTTTTTTTGTCCATACACAGGGAGTTTGCAACACGTCGGACTGTCCAGGAAACCATGCGCCGCAGTGAGGAGCGTTACCGCACGATAGTCGAGACTGCCGATGAAGGGGTGTGGATGATTGATGCCGGCGGACAGACGATCTTTGCAAATGCCAAGATGGGGCAGATGCTCGGTTATCCAGCTTCCGGCATGATCGGCAAATCGGTCTTTGATTTTATGGACGAAGACGGTCAGCGCATAACTAAGAAAAATCTGGCGGATCGACGCCAGGGTACGCGCGAACAGCATGACTTCTGTTTTCGACGTGCAGACGGATCCTATCTGTGGACGCTGTTGTCGACTTCATCTTTATATGATGCGGACGGGCAATTCAGCGCCGTGCTTGCAATGGTTTCAGACATCACATCGCGGCGGCAGGCCGAGCAACAGGCACGCGAACGGCTCAAAATGCTGGAGGCGCTCTATGCCGGTGCTCAGAGGCTGTCGGAGAGTCTCGATATGAGCGGGTTGTGCGCAGCAATTACACGCTCCTGTGTCGAGGTATTCGATACCAAGCTTGCATGGGTCGGAAGTACCGAGCCTGACGGAGTCGTAATGATCCAGGCACACTATCCACCCAATGCCGCCTACATACGCAGTCTTACAGTACGCTGGGACGAAAGTGCTCACGGCAGGGGCCCGGTCGGACTCGCAATCCGCAGCGGACAGCCGGTGGTCCTTCCTGATATTTCCGCTGATCCGGATTATGCCCCCTGGCGCCAGGATGCCTTGTCCCAGGGATTTCATTCGAGCGCGGCGTTTCCGTTGATCAGCAGTAACCGCACTTTGGGTACGCTCAGCGTTTATAGCGACCATTGCGGTTACTTTTCACTACAGCGTATCGAGTTTTTTCAGGCTTTTGCACACCAGGCTGCTGCAGCCATGGAGAATGTCGCGCTGTATGCCCAGGTCCGTGAATATGCCGCACAGCTGGAACGGCGTGTAGCAGAGCGTACTGCAGCATTGGGCGAATCGAACGATGAGTTGAGCGCCTTCGTTTATATGGTTACCCACGATCTGCGGGCACCATTGCGCGCGATGCAAGGTCTTGCGCAGGCGTTGCTCGAGGACTATGGCAAGACGCTCCCTGACATCGGGCAGGACTATGCGAGGCGCATTATCGCTGCCGCAGAACGCATGGAAGGGCTCATCCGTGATCTCCTTGCCTACAGCCAGGTGAGCCGCGCACAGCTGAAAGTGAATGCCACGGATCTTGCCGATGTCATTGACGAGGCCTTGAATCATATCGAGCCGGAGCTGGCGGGCAGGCACGCTCATATTGTGGTGCAGGCGCCCATGTACATGGTGAATGCACACGCATCGACTCTAGTCCAGATCGTCTCCAACCTGATATCGAACGCAGTAAAGTTTGTTGCAGCCGACATTGAGGCCAGAGTAAGGCTTTGGGCGGAGGATCGCGGCTGCTATGCCAGGTTGTGGGTCGAGGATAATGGCATTGGCATTGCGGACGACGATCGCGAGCGCATATTCCGGGCCTTCGAGCGGCTTCACGGGATTGAAAGTTATTCGGGCACGGGCATTGGCCTCGCCATAGTGCAACGCGGTATTGAGCGTATGGGCGGATCTGTGGGAGTCGAATCGTGCATAGGTGAAGGCAGCCGCTTTTGGCTGGAGTTGCCGCGGGTATAACGGTACGCTCCGCATTTGTATGCCATTCCAATGGCGTGCTGCGCCGGACGGAAAATGGCGCGTGCCAATTCCAAGATGTCGGAGCCCATGAGTAAACAGATACATATTCTTCTTATCGACGACAACCCGGATGACCGCGCCCTCGTTATCCGGCAACTCAAACGCGAGTATCCTGACCTGGAAGTTCAGCAGGTAGTGGACGCGCAGAGCTTCAAACGCGAACTGCTGGAACGCAGCTGGGACATAGTTATCACCGATTTTCATGTCGGCTGGAGCGATGGGCTCAAGATCCTGCTTGCCGTGAAGGCGTCCCGGGCAGAGTGTCCGGTCATCATGTTCACTGGTACCGGGAGCGAGGAGATCGCAGTCGAGGCGATGAAGGCCGGTCTCGATGACTACGTAATCAAATCGCCAAAACATTTCGTGCGATTGTTGACGGCGGTGCGCCTGCTGCTGGAACGCGCGCACCAGCGTCAGGCAGTAAGCGAGGCGGAAACACGCTATCAAAGCCTGTTTCAGGATGTGCCTGTCGGGCTCTTTCGTCTTATTCCCTCGGGCAGAATCGTCGAGGCGAATCCCGCGTTTGTCCAGATGCTCGGTTATCGAGACAAGGAAGAATTGCGCAGTATCAATGCGCTCGACCTTTGTGTTGATTCTGACGCACTCAAGCAGTGGCAGGAACGGCTGCGCCGGGAAGGGACGGTACGCGATGTCGAGCTTCGCGTGCGCCGTGGTGATGGTAGAGTCATTTGGGTGCGTAACAGCGCGCATGCCGTGTCCCGTGCCGACGGCCAGGTGCTTTGCTATGACGGCTTTGTTGAGGATATCACCGACCGCAGGGAAGCCGAAGAACGACTCAGCTATCTCGCTAATCACGATCTGCTCACTGGCCTGCCCAACAGGGCGCTCCTGAACGACCGTTTGCACCAGGCAATGATCGATGCTGATCGCCACGAGCGCCTGGTAGGGGTGATGTTCATTGATCTTGACCATTTCAAGAACATCAATGACACACTCGGGCACGAGACTGGCGATCGCCTGCTCAAATCCGTGGCAGACCGACTTTCGACATGTGTGCGCGAGGGCGACACGGTTGCCCGGCTGAGTGGCGATGAGTTCACGCTTGTTCTTGCGGGCATGGCGCACGTAGACGATGCCGCTCGGGTAGCCCAGAAACTCATTGACAGTTTTTCAGTTCCGTTTCGCATGGCCGAGCGAGAGCTGTTTGTTTCGCCAAGCGTGGGAATTACGCTGTATCCGTTCGACGACAACAGTATTGAAGGGCTGCTCAAGAACGCCGATATCGCCATGTACCGGGCCAAGGAGCAGGGTCGCAACACCTATCAGTTCTACGCCGCTGAAATGACGAGCAAGGCGTTCGAGCGGCTTGCATTGGAGAGTAACCTGCGCCGGGCCCTGGACAAAAACGAATTTCTTCTTTATTACCAACCTATCGTCAGTTTCCGCTCGGGAGAAATCATCGGGGTCGAGGCGCTGATGCGCTGGGCACATCCAGAACTCGGCATGGTGCCGCCTGCGCAGTTCATCCCGCTGGCTGAGGACACCGGGCTTATCGAGGCCATCGGAGAGTGGGTCCTTCATACTGCATGTGCGCAGCATCAGGCTATACGGAAAATGGGAATCGAGGCGCCAAGGTTTGCAGTGAATATTTCTGCTCGCCAGTTTCGTCAACGCGGTTTCAACCGGGTGATTGAGCAGGCGCTGGTAAGTGGCAACATGAAACCCGGAGATCTGGAGCTGGAGCTTACCGAGAGTATGCTCATGCACAACGTTGATGGCGCCGCGCAGATCTTGCAACAGCTCGCCGAATTGGGTGTGCAATTATGCATTGACGATTTCGGCATTGGGTATTCGAGCCTGAGTTATCTGAAGCGTTTTCCCATTGATTGGCTGAAGATTGATCAATCGTTTGTGCGCGATATTACTACCGATCCGGATGATGCTGCGATAACTACTGCAATCATCGCAATGGCTCGCAGCCTGAATATCAAGGTAATTGCCGAGGGTGTCGAAACCGAAAGCCAATTTGCATTCCTGCGTAGCCGCGACTGTGATGCCATGCAGGGCCATCTATTCAGCTGCGCCCTGGGGGCAGACGACCTTGTCGCCCTGCTGAAATCCGGGCAGCGTGGCCCGGTTGTTGCCCGCCCCTGAACGTTCATGCGGGCTGTCTTCTTCCCGGGTTGCCATTTCCAGGTAAAAGTCCCGATCCCGGGTCTTACGCTGCGGTCACCACTGTGAAATAATCTGCCTGCGATGGCCTCAGCAGGCGTGCCGGCTTACCGCCGGAAGTCGATGACAAAATTTATTCAGGAGCATTTCATGAAGACGAAGATATTGGCTGCCATGTTTCTTGCTGCCGGCGTTACGGTTGGGTCGCCTTCCTATGGCGCGGACAGTCTCAGGATCGGCTATGTGGACATGCGTCAGGTGATTGTCGAGAGCGTGGCAGGCAAGGCGCACCAGGCTGAAATGGAAAAGATGATAAAGGAAAGACAAAGTGCGCTCGACAAGGAGACACAGAAGCTGCAGACGCTCAAGGAGAACTTTGAGAAGAACCAGCTGACCCTGTCGGATGCCCAGAAGAAGATCAAGCAGAAGGAATTCCAGGACGAAATGCAGAATTACCAGCATATGGCCAGTGACGACCAGCAAGCGGTGCGCCAGCAGGACAGCGACTATACACAGAAGGCGGTAGCCAAAATAAGAGGAATCATTGCCAAGATTGCCCGGAAGGACAGGCTCAACCTCGTGTTTGAGAAAACCGAGCTGATGGTGCTTTATTCGGATCCCGATCTCGACATTACCCAGCAGGTCATGCAGCAATACGATGCGAGCAGCGCTGGCGCCGCAAAGTAATTTTTCAACGCGCCCGGGTTTGCGTGGAAGACTGATTTCTTGTTCAAGATCCCGCGAACCGTCTGGGCGGCAGCATGCATGCCCGCAGACTGCAGGTCACTCCAAGCCCGCCATTTTCAACCGATTCCGGACGCATTGCTTTGGCGCGTCAAAACCGCTGAATTTGGACAACTGCGACCGGAATAGCTATCCGGCGCAGTGGTTCCAGGCCGGGTGCCGAAGTTGATTGCAGTGATTCTGTGGCACTCCAGGACTATCAGTTGTACCCGGTCGGATTTGCCCGTGTCTCACCGGCGCGCGCAGTCAAGACAAACAAGACCCGGAGCATCGAATACGGTATCCTGTGTGGCACCTGTTTCCACTCCCTCCAGTGTTGGCCAATTTCAATGCACGAGCGTTATTTATCTAAAGAAATAAAAGAAATCGAAAAGCTTGCCCAGACGTACTGGCAAAAGCAGCAAAGCTTCAAGGTTACACCTGATCCCTTGAAGGCAAAATTCTATTGTCTTTCGATGTTTCCCTACCCCTCCGGCCGTCTGCATATGGGGCATGTGCGCAACTACACGATCGGCGATGTCATTGCCCGTCACCAGCGCATGCAGGGGAAGAATGTGCTCCAGCCGATGGGCTGGGACGCCTTTGGTTTGCCTGCGGAAAACGCGGCAATTGCAAACGGCGTGCCGCCGGCAAAGTGGACCTATGACAACATCGCCTATATGAAGAGGCAACTGATGTCGTTGGGCTTGGCCATCGACTGGACTCGCGAACTGACTACATGCAGGCCGGATTATTACCAGTGGAACCAGTGGCTCTTCCTTCGCATGCTTGAGCTTGGCATTGCCTACAAGAAGACCGGCATCGTCAACTGGGATCCGGTCGATAAGACCGTGCTCGCGAACGAGCAGGTCATAGATGGTCGCGGCTGGCGCACCGGTGCTCCCGTCGAGAAGCGCGAGATACCGATGTACTATCTCGGGATAACAAGGTTTGCCGAGGAACTTCTGGCGGACCTTCAAAAACTTCCTGATTGGCCCGAGCGTGTATGTGCGATGCAGGCGAACTGGATCGGCAAGAGCGTGGGCGTGCGCTTTGCGTTCCCCTACCGTATCGATGGCGAAGACAAGAAACTGTGGGTCTTCACTACGCGCGTCGACACAATTATGGGTGTGACCTTTTGCGCGGTTGCTGCCGAGCATCCGCTGGCAAGCTATGCCGCAGCTCGTGATCCGAAAATTGCCGGATTCGTTGAAGAATGCCGGCGTGGTAGCGTGATGGAAGCCGACATCGCAACGATCGAAAAAAAGGGCATGCCGACTGGGCTTTCGGTTACGCACCCGCTCACTGGTGAACAGATTCCGGTGTGGGTGGGCAATTATGTGCTCATGGGCTATGGAGAGGGCGCGGTAATGGCTGTGCCCGCGCATGATGAACGAGATTTCCAGTTTGCTCGACACTACGAGTTGCCAATCAAGCAGGTGATCCAAGTCGCCGGTGAGAGCTTTTCAGCAAACGCGTGGCAGGAGTGGTACGGGGACAAGGTGCGCGGTCGTTGCGTAAATTCCGGGAAGTACGATGACATGGATTACACAACCGCAGTCGATGCAATCGCTGCCGACCTGAAATCCAGGGGCCTCGGAGAGAGCCAGGTGATGTGGCGCCTGCGAGACTGGGGAATATCGCGCCAGCGCTACTGGGGTTGTCCGATACCGATTATTCACTGCGACCATTGCGGCGACGTGCCTGTGCCATACAAGGATCTTCCGGTGGTGTTGCCTGAGGACTGCGTGCCGGACGGTAGCGGAAACCCGCTGAACAAGCGACCCGATTTCATTAACTGTGAGTGTCCGCAGTGTGGCAAGCCAGCGCGACGCGAAACCGACACAATGGACACATTCGTCGATTCATCGTGGTACTACGCGCGTTACTGTTCATTGCCGGTCACGCCGGAGCATCCGGACGCAATGGTCAACGATGAGGCGAAGTACTGGATGCCGGTAGACCAGTATATCGGTGGTATTGAACATGCAATTTTGCATCTTCTGTACTCGCGTTTCTGGTGGAAGGTGATGCGTGATCTGGGACTTGTCGAGGGCGATGAACCGTTTGCACGCCTGCTGACACAGGGCATGGTGCTGAATGAGATTTTTTACCGAAAACCGGCAAGCGGACGTATCGTCTATTTCAGCCCGGCTGATGTTGAATTCAGGCTTGATGACAAGGGGAACCGCGTTGGCGCGATCCTCAAGAGCGATGGAGAGCCGGTCGAGTCAGGCGGCATCGGCACCATGTCGAAATCGAAAAACAATGGCGTCGATCCACAGGTACTCATTGAGCAGTACGGGGCCGATACTGCTCGTCTGTTTATGATGTTTGCGGCACCGCCAGAGATGACGCTTGAATGGGCGGACTCGGGCGTTCAGGGGGCATTTCGGTTTTTGCGACGCCTGTGGGATCTGGGCTATCGCCTGCATCAGGAATGGCTGATTAGGGTGGACGGGACTGCCCGGATAAGACCAAGTGGACCCTATGACTGGTCCAGCGCGAACGAAGCCCAGAAGGATATCCGTCGCAAGCTCCATAATCTGCTGCGACAGACCACCGACGACATAAACAAGCGACAGTTCAATACAGTCGTTTCAGCGGCGATGCAGATGCTGAATCTGCTTGCAGGGGGCATCCCTGGCCAGTACGGCGACACCGTGGACGAGGTGCAGCGTCTAGGCCCGGTCCGACAGCAGATACTGGCCGAGGGGATGGGTATCCTGCTGCGAGTTCTTGCCCCGATTGTGCCGCATATTACACATGTTCTCTGGCATGAACTTGGGTACGATATCGAGTTTGGTGCAGACATTCTGGACGTGCCGTGGCCGAATGTGGACCAGTCCGCGCTGGAACAGGATAGTGTGGAAATCGTGGTGCAGGTCAATGGCAAGCTGCGCAGCCGGGTGCTCGTCCCGGCGCGAGCAGGGAATCATATGGTGCAGCAGATTGCGCTTGCAGATGAGGCGATCGCGCGCCACGTTGATGGAAAGACAGTGAAGAAAGTTGTCGTAGTGCCAGGCAAGCTGGTAAATATCGTTCTGGCTGGATAAGGAAATGGGGGAAGGCAAAATTGCGGCCGGCAAGTAATCCCATGTACCGGGTCATTGGCCTGCTGCTTGCAGTCTGCAGTTTGCCGCTGGGTGGCTGCGGATTCCATCTGCGTGGCATGGGATCGGCTACGTTTCCACCGCAATTGTCGGTGATGCGCGTGACCATGGGAGGCGCGGCTGCGTACCCGCCATTGCTTGTTGAAGTCAGGGATGCGCTGCGGACCGAAGCTGGGGTACGCCTGGTTAATGATGTTGGAGCAAAAGTGCCGGCTTTGACACTGTCGGGAGAAACAACCACCAGCGATATTGTGGCGATTGACGTTACCGGCGAGGCCACCGATTACCAGCTGAATTATAGAGTGAGCTTCAGTCTCAGCGATGCCGCCGGGCGCGAGATAATTCCCGGCCGGACCATCAAGCTTCAGCGCGAATACAGTTTTAACAAGCTTAGCGTGCTGGCGACCGAACGCGAAAGCCGGTCTCTTCTGGGCGAGATGCGGCGCGATGCGGTGGAGCAGATTATCCGTCAGCTTGCTGCTATTTCGAGGTAACGCAACATTTTTCTATGAACATAGATTCCGATCGTCTGACGGACCAGTTGCAGAAAGGGCTTGCGCCTGTGTATCTGGTGTGTGGTGAAGAGACTCTGGTGATCGAAGAATGCTGCGACGCGATACGCGAGCAGGCGCGCATTGCCGGATATACTGAACGCAGTATCGCGACTGTTGAAAGCGGCTTTGACTGGAACAGTCTGCTGTCTTTGACCCAGTCACTGTCTCTTTTTGCAGAACGCAGGCTGCTGGAGGTGCGCATTTCGAATGGCAAGCCTGGTGAAAATGGCGGCCAGCTCCTGATGGAGCTGGCGGCCCGCCCGCCGGCCGACACGCTGCTGCTGGTTATCACTGGCAAGCTCGACAAAAAAACGCGCGAGAGCGGATGGGCGAAAGCCCTCGAAGAAGCTGGTATCGCAGTCACAGTCTGGCCGCTGGACGCCAGGTGTCTGCCAGCATGGATCGAGGGACGCATGCGTCACAGGAAACTGCGGGCGGAACCCGGGGTGGCGGCTGTTCTCGCCTATCACATGGAGGGAAATCTCCTTGCCGCTGCCCAGGAAATCGACAAGCTGGCCCTGCTTTACGGCCAAGACGAGATCCGCGTGACAGATGTCGAAGGAATTCTCGCGGATAATACACGCTTCACCGTGTATGGGCTCGCAGACAGCTGCGTTGCCGGCGATGCACGCTCGGCAGTCCGCATCCTTGAACGCTTGCGCGCCGAAGGGGTTGAGCCGATACTGATTATCTGGGCCTTGGCACGTGAGGCGCGCAGTATGGCCCAGATGTCTGCGCAGATTGCACAGGGTAGACCCGAGACTGGCGTATTCCAGGCCCATCGCGTCTGGGCAAATCGCCGGCCCTTGGTAGCAGCGGCGCTGCGCCGGTTCCGTGCGCCGCGCTGGCTAGTCATGCTGACGCGTTCTGCCCGCATTGACCGCATCATCAAAGGGCGCGCCAAAGGTGATGCATGGATCGAGATCGAATCGCTGGTGCTTGCGTTCTGCGGTGTGCGTACCAATGCAGCAGCCGAGCGCCTTGGGCCGGTCTGATGGCGCACGCGGCAACGGTTTTTACCGGAGGTTGATATGAAGTCGGCATCGCGGCAGTCGGAAAACCGGGACATAAAGCAGTACGTAGAACATGTCGGGCAGCGTGCACGGCTGGCAGCCCGGCACATGGCTCGCGCCGAGACCGCAGCAAAAAATGCGGCGCTTAATGCGATAGCCGCGAGCATCGAGCGTGCGTCCGGAAACCTGATTCAGGCTAACCAGAGGGACATTGAAGCTGCAGTGCGTGGAGGCCTTGATTCGGCGGCTCTAGATCGGCTCGAACTCACAATTCCGCGTATTGCCGCAATGGCTCAGGGTCTTCGGCAAATCGCCGACCTTCCCGACCCGGTCGGCGAAATCTCGGGACTGTGTTTCCGCCCTTCGGGAATCCAGGTGGGCAGAATGCGTGTGCCGCTTGGTGTGATTGGCATCATCTATGAGTCGCGACCCAATGTGACCGCAGATGCCGCAGGGCTGTGTCTTAAGGCTGGTAATGCCGCGATCCTGCGCGGGGGCTCGGAGGCCATGCATTCCAGCCAGGCGATTGCTGCCTGCATCCAGACCGGTCTTGTCGATGCCGCATTGCCGGTCGATGCCGTGCAGGTGATAGACACGCCTGATCGTGCCGCCGTGGGTGAACTTATACGCATGAAGCAGTATGTTGATGTTATCGTGCCGCGCGGCGGAAAGGGCCTGATTGAGCGTATAAGTCTTGAGGCAACAATTCCGGTGATCAAGCATCTGCATGGCGTATGCCACGTCTATATTGATGACAAAGCCGATCTGGAAAAGGCTGTGCGGATTGCCTTCAACGCCAAGACCCAACGTTATGGCACGTGTAATACCATGGAGACGCTCCTGGTAGCACGCTCAATTGCCGAAAAGGCGCTCCCGCCTTTGGCTGCCATGTATCAGGAAAAGGGAGTGGAGCTGAGAGGTTGCGACGCAACGCGCCATATTCTTCCCGGGATCAGGGCCGCGACAGAGGAAGACTGGTATACCGAGTATTCTGCCCCGATCCTCTCGATTCGCGTCGTCGATGGCCTCGAACAGGCGCTCGAACACATTGCGCAGTACGGGTCCCAGCACACTGATGCGATCGTCACAGAGGACATCACGTGCGCACGGCGCTTTCTGCGCGAGGTCGATTCCAGTTCAGTGATGGTCAATGCATCCACGCGCTTTGCCGACGGTTTCGAATATGGTCTTGGCGCCGAGATTGGTATCTCGACTGACAAGCTGCATGCGCGCGGACCCGTCGGCCTCGAGGGCCTGACATCGCAGAAGTTCATCGTGCTGGGTGACGGGCACATCCGGAAATAACCCAACGTCCGCTGGAACTCCTATGCCCATAGAGTCCGGCCCGGTATCCGGTTTGTCCGGTTGCTGGGCGTTGCTGCGCGGGGTAGGCGCAGATTGCGATGATTGCGAACCCACGCTATTATGGATCCTATGTATTTAACAGCGATCAAGCGCCAACGCGGAGTGTGACAGGCGGCGAGTGCAGCCCATTGGCATTCTTGGCGGTACTTTTGACCCCATACACTTCGGCCATCTGCGTCCGGCACTGGAAATCATGCGGACGCTGGATTTGGAGGAAGTGCGCTTTATTCCCGCAGCCAACCCCCCTCACCGATCAACGCCGAGTACCGGCGCCAGCGAGCGGCTGCGTATGGTGGAACTCGCAATTTGCGGGATTTCCGGGTTCCATGCCGACGATCGCGAGATGAGACGCGGAGGGGTTTCCTATTCGGTGCCGACCCTTGAATCGATCCGCGCGGAACTCGGACCTGTTCCCCTGTGCCTGTTCATAGGCATGGACGCTTTTCTGGGCCTGGAATCCTGGCATCGCGCGCGTGAGTTGCCGGGGCTTGCCCATCTTGTCGTGATTCAGCGACCGGGCTGGGGGTTGCCGCCTGCGGAAGCCGAACTTCCAGCGTGGCTGCGTGGACGCCGTTGCACCGACCGTGGAGAGCTCTCCCGGTCACCTGCCGGCCAACTGATATTTCAAACGGTGAGTCCCCAGAACATATCAGGATCGCACATACGCGCCGTAATCGGGCGTGGCGAGTCCGTTTCGGGCCTCGTGCCGGCAGCAGTCGAAGATTTCATCGCGAGCCATGGTCTTTACCGGAACCCAACCCAGAGGACGTAATGCGAGCAAGCACGGTACAGAAACTTATCTTTGACATATTGACTGATGCCAAAGGCCAGGAGATCCATGTTCTGGATGTACGCAAGGTAACTGATTTCGCCGACTTTATGGTAATCGTGACGGGTACTTCCACCCGCCATGTAATCTCCATGGCCGACAAAGTGCGTGAAGGAATGCGGGATCATGGTCGTGTGGTGCTTGGCACCGAAGGCGAGGACGTGGGCGATTGGGTGCTGGTAGATTTTGGCGATGTGGTTATTCACGTAATGCGGCAACAAGTTCGCGACTTCTACAATCTGGAGAAGCTGTGGGGCGACGGAGAGAGAGCCGACATCGCCGGACACTGAGCCGTGCCTGCCCAATATTGCAGGGTACCTTAAGTCTTTACGGGTCGAGTCACGATGCGGATATACCTCATCGCTGTTGGCACGCGCATGCCGGATTGGGTCGGTACCGCCTTTGCCGAATACTCGAAGCGGTTGCGCTCTGGTTGCCAGCTGGAACTGAGGGAAATTCCTGCAGGCAGGCGCCAAAAGGCTGCCGATATCGCACAAATCGTGAGGCACGAGGGCGAACGCAGTCTTGCTGCGCTACCGGCCGACGTCCGGGTTATTGCGCTCGAACGGCAGGGCCAGGTACGGACGACGGATCAGGTGGCGCACGCCATGGAGGCATGGCTTCGGGAGGGCCGGGATATTGCCTTTTTCATCGGCGGTCCGGAAGGACTTGCGCCTGAGTGCCTGGAGCGTGCCGACGAGCTCTGGTCTTTGTCAGCGCTGACCTTTCCGCACCCTCTGGTGCGCGTACTGCTTGCCGAACAGTTGTATCGTGCCTGGAGTATTCTGAATCACCTGCCATATCATCGTGAATAGTTCTCACTGCCTGCGACGAATGCGCAAGCGCATTGAAGTCCGATTGTGACAGCGCGTTTCGAGGACCCAGACCAGGACATGCTCGACCCGAAGATATATCTTGCCTCTGCAAGCCCGCGCCGGCAGGAATTGCTGCGCCAGCTTGCCGTCGAGTTCGAGGTCAGACCATCGAACATTGTCGAACAGGTGTGTGCCGGGGAAACGGCAGCAGACTATGTCCTTCGCGTAGCGACGGACAAGGCCCAGTCCGTTTTACGACATATGGGTTCAGACAGTTTGCATCAAATTCCCGTTCTTGGTGCAGATACCGAGGTGTTGACCGACCAGATCATACTTGGAAAACCCCGTGATCGGGAACATGCCTGCGAAATGTTGCGCTGCCTGGCCGGCAGAACCCACACAGTGCTCACCGGTATTTGTGTGATTCATCAAGGCGTGAAGCACCATGCCTTGAGCGAAAGTCGAGTCACTTTCGGTCCGGTGTCGGAGGACGACATCGCGCATTATTGGGAATCCGGAGAACCGGTAGACAAGGCCGGAGCATATGCTATCCAGGGCAGGGCAGCAGGCTTTATATCGCGCCTCGAAGGAAGTTACTCTGGTGTTATGGGGCTGCCACTTTTTGAGCTTGCACTTATACTGAGACGACTGGGGATGAGGCTTCCGTGAGCGAAGAAATACTGATTAATGTTACACCGCAGGAATCCCGGGTGGCCGTGGTCGAAAATGGTGTTCTGCAGGAAGTGCACATAGAGCGCACGCGCAACCGCGGAATCGTCGGCAATATCTACAAGGGAAAGGTTTCCCGTATTTTGCCGGGGATGCAGGCAGCCTTTATTGATATCGGTCTTGAGCGGGCCGCCTTTCTGCATGCCTCGGATGTGCGCCCTGTTGCGTCTGCGACCCAGACCCGCACATCAACCCTGCCTGTCGGCGCCAATCAGGCCTCGGAGTCGGCTCCAATAAGCGAGCTGCTGCACGACGGTCAGGTCATCGTTGTACAAGTAGTTAAGGACCCTCTCGGAACAAAAGGCGCGCGCGTCACGACACATATAACACTTCCGGCGCGCTACCTGGTTTACATGCCGTATACCAAGCATATCGGAATTTCCCAGAAGATCGGGGACGATGTTGAGCGCGAGCGTTTGCGTGCGGCCGTGAAATCCGCCATGGATAACGGCGACGAGGGAGGTTACATACTGCGAACGGTTGCCGAAGCTGTGAGCGACGAGGAGCTGCGGACCGATATCCGCTATCTGCGTCGTGTGTGGCTTTCAGTACAGGAGCGCATCAATAGCGCGCAGACGTGCAGCATGTTACACGAGGATCTTGCCCTCGCGTTGCGGGCAATGCGTGATCTCGTGCGTGAGAATGTCGAGAAGGTGCGAATCGATTCGCGCGAAACCTACCAGAAAGCACGCGAGTTCGCCCGAGAATTCATACCAGAGGCGGAGAATCGTATCGAGTATTACCCCGGAGAGCGGCCGATCTTTGATTTGTATTCTGTAGAGGATGAGATCAAGAAGGCGCTTGAGCGTAAGGTGCTGCTCAAGTCCGGCGGTTACCTGATTATCGATCAAACCGAGGCTATGACCACCATTGATGTGAACACCGGAGCCTATGTCGGGCGCAAGAACCTGGAGGAGACACTGTTCAAGACCAACCTCGAGGCGACCCAGGTTATCGCAAGGCAGTTGCGCCTGCGTAACCTAGGTGGGATGATTATTATAGATTTCATAGACATGGTGGATGCAGAGCACAAACGCCAGGTGCTGCGCGCACTCGAGAAGACGCTTGCGCGCGACCGCTCCAAGACCTTCATGACGGAAATGTCGCCGCTGGGACTGGTGGAAATCACCCGCAAACGCGTCCGCGAAAGCCTGGAGCATGTTCTGTGCGAGCCATGTCCGGCGTGCAAGGGGCGCAGTGTACTGAAAACTCCACAGACGGTCTGCTATGAGATTTTTCGCGAAATCCTGCGCGAAGCGCGTCAGTTCGGTGCGGACAATTATCTCGTTCTGGCGTCGCAGGTGGTAATTGACCTGTTGCTCGACGAGGAGGCCACCAGTCTGGTGCAACTCCAGGAATTTATCGGCAAACCCGTGCACATGCAGGTCGAGGCGCTCTACAATCAGGAGCAATTCGACGTCGTACTTCTTTAGCAGGCCGGTTGACACTGCCGGTTTGGACCGAGGTAGTCGGGACACAGTCCACGTCCTTTGCGTTTGGCAGGATGTCAACAATGCCTGTAATAATCACGTCAATTTCCGGCTCGGGTTGAAGCCTCACGGCCTCCCCTCTTTTTCAGATTATTCTTCTGTTTTTATTTCAGTTTCGTTGTTGTAATGGCAGTTATGATCAAGTCACATTCATTACTCGGCAGTCATCTACCGGCATTGCCATTTCCGTGCCGACATGCCGCGGTCCCGGCACCGACCTTCGCATTCCTGCTTACGCCGGTGCCGCTGCAAGTTGTCGGGCGGTGTTTCCCTATATCGTTGACGGCCGATGCGGCAGAATAGGCCGATGCGGCGCGTATTGCGAAAGATTGGGCAGCGAATGGCTCTGGGTCCTAAGGGGACAGCGCGCCTGGGAGCGCTGGATAAGTTCTGGAAGCGAAGGCGCCGTCCGATACTGCGTTTCGGACGCTGGGCAACCTACGCAAGCGTGATCCTGATTGCGTTGCTTGCTGCGTGCCTGATTGTCGTCCACGCCTGGCTGCCGACATTTGCCGGACGCACGAACGAAATTGCCACTTATCTGAGTCAGCATTCGTCGTATCGCGTGCAAATCGACCGGTCTGAAGCCTATTGGCACGGGTTGAATCCCGGGCTGCGGGTCTTCAATCTGGCGGTCTATTCTCCGGACGGACAGCATCTGGCGATACGGCTCAAGGAAGTGCGCATTACCCTGGCCTGGCTGCCGCTCCTGGCGGGTCGGCTGGAAATCAATAACCTGATGCTGGTTCATCCGAGCCTTGCGTTTGAAAGGCTCGCAGACGGCAGATTCCGGATTACCGGCCTTGGCGCGGTGGAGGAAAACATTCCGGCCCAGGGCGAGGGGTTTTTGCCCTGGCTATTCCAGCAAAATGACGTTGCAGTGGAGGATGGGGAGATGCAGTGGGTTGACCATACCTCCGCTGAGGCGCCATTGCGTCTGTCCCGGGTTAATTTGAGCCTGCGGAACAGCGGCGACCGTCACCACCTGCAAATGACCGCAGATTTTCCTCCCAGTATGTGCCAGATGTGCGCGTTTACTGCCACGGTAACCGGGGATCCGCTGATCCAAAACGACTGGCACGGGGTGATCGACGTCCAGGCCGAAGGGCTAAGTACTTACACCCTTCCGAAAATCGTACGCGAAAAGCTGCCGAGCGGGTTCGACGGCCGGTTCGACGTTCATCTTTCGAGCGAATGGGAAGATGGCGTTCCGATTTCGGTCAAAGGCCATGCGGGGGTATCCGCACTCAAACTCGCACTGCCTGGAATCGCGCCATTCGATGTGAACGCAGCGTCGGCTGACGTAAAGTGGATCGCGAGCGACGGTGGCGCCAGCTGGAGATTGGATCTGAGTCAGTTGCGTCTCGGGTTGGCGTCGTTGCCGTGGTTTGCTGACAAGCTCCGAATTCAACATCGTCAGGACAGCAACCTTCTTTTTGTGAAACATATCAATGTCGATGATCTCAATGCTTTTCTATCGGGCCTGAAAGATAAAGACTCCTCTTTCAAGATGCTGCGTGCGATCCGGCCCGGTGGAGAAGTAGATAACCTGAAAGTCGAGCTGGACAGCAAGCCCGGAAAGGTGGCCGGCTACACGGTCGATGCCGACCTGCGCGGACTAAGTTTTGATGCCTACCGTAATCTGCCTGGAGTGAGTGGTTTGACCGGCCACCTGTCGTTTGACAGGCAGAGCGGAGAATTTGTGCTCGACAGCCAGACCGCGCAGGTGAGCCTGCCACAGATTGTGAAGGATACGATCGGTATTCGAAGCGCGAGCGGACGAATCACCTGGCAGCGGGATTCCACTTCCTGGCGGGTGCGCGGCGAGGATCTGGCAGTTCTGGCCGACGATGCCAGGCTCTGGGGCAGTCTGGATTTGAGCTTGCCAGGCGAGCCCAACAGCTCGCCGCTGCTGAAACTGCGTGTCGATTTCAGTAATGGTAATGGGAAGAATGCCGCGCGCTATTATCCGAATGTGCTGCACCCCGGGTTGCGCCAATGGCTGAAAGAGTCAGTGGTCTCGGGTACTGTTACTTCGGGGCACTTGATAATCGATGGTGCTCTGGCTGATTTTCCGTTTCGTGCAGGAAACGGTCGCTTTGAGGTTCTGGCCCATGTCCACAACGGTGTGTTCCGGTATCTCCCTGGCTGGCCCAGCATCACAGGTATCGACGCAGACCTTCTATTCAGTGGCGCTGGTTTGACCGTAACCGGGCGCAGCGGCTCCATTCGCGGTTTGTCGGTTGGCAGGGTAGCAGTCACCGTCGATGACCTTGCGAAACCCGGTGGACCCGTGGTGCGCGCGGGCGGGCAGGTTTCGGGACCGGTGGATCAGACGCTTTCGGTACTCCGTGAAAGCAATATTCGCGGCTGGTCGCAGTTTCTCGTGCCTGGCATGCACGGTAGCGGGCAGGGCGTGCTAAACCTGGATCTGGCAATCCCGGCCCAGTCGCCGGAGAATACGGAACTCGACGGATTGTATGTGTTTCACAACGCAGCCTTGAATTTGCCGCTGAAGGGCGTCAGTCTGGAGTCGCTCGATGGGTCGCTGGAATTTAACCGTCGCGGCCTGAGCGGAGGTGCAGTTCATGGCGAGTTCCTCGGCGGCAATGCTTCCCTCTCGGTAATGACCGAACCAGGGCATCTGTCGCAAGCCGGCACGGTGACGCTGAAGGCGCAGGGTACGATGACCGATGCCGGCATTCAACAGGCCTTGGGCAGTGTCGTCGGTGACCGATTGACCGGCGATATTCCCTGGAATGCGCGATTGCAGATTGGCCAGCCCCGGCCCAGCCTTGAGCTGGCCATGGATCTTCAGCAGCTCGGTGTCCACCTGCCGGCCCCTCTCGACAAGCCCACCGGGGTTGCGGCGAAATTAACAGTAAAATCGCGCCGGACTGCGCCTGATTCCACGGTGCTCGATATGACCGTGGCAAATCAATTTAGCGGACGCATTGCCTTTCACAAGTCGGTCGACGGACGCTGGGGATTCAGCCGCGGCACAATCGAAATCGGTGATGGGCCAGCGCCACTGTCAGAGGCGCCAGGTCTGCGGTTATACGTGCACACACCCGGGTTAGACGCGGACCGTTGGTGGCATGTCATCAAGGGCATGGGTTCGGCCGGATCTTCTTCCGGGATCCCCAGTATGATCAGCGCCATTGATGTGAATGTCGGAGGTCTCTATCTGTTAAGGCGGCGTTTTGGCGCCTTCGCCATGACGCTTGCCCGGAGCGCCAGCGGGTGGCATGGGATGCTGAATGGTGATGCGGTCAATGGCACTTTCGATGTGCACGCGATTGCGCCCCGCGCCTTAACCACGAATCCGGCGCCGGCGGATGTCTCCGCTCTCCTGGGGCCGACTCCTGGTTCGCCACTGCCTGCCCTGCCGGATAATACTGCGACTGGCAGTGGACCCACGGGTGTAGACTCCAGCCAACGCCAAGCCGTTTACCTTGCATTGAAGAAGCTGATTATCCCGCAGGAATCCCCGGCAGCTGCGGACAATCAGCCTGGCGAGGTCGATCCGCGATCGTTGCCCGAACTGCATGTTCGTGCACAGAATTTTCAGGCCTGGGGCAAGGTGCTCGGTTCACTTGAACTGGATGCGATACCGACCGCAAATGGCTGGCACGTCGAGACCTTTCATCTTGCCCAACCGAACCTCGACCTGCGCGCCAGTGGAGACTGGCAAATTTCGCGCGCGGGCGATCAATCAACCACCATACAAACCCAGGTCAAGAGCGATAACTTTGGTCGCATTCTCGATCGTCTGGGTTACCCGGGGGAGCTCGCGCGGGGCAAGCTTGAGGCGAGCGGACAGTGGAACTGGACAGGTGGGTTGACGAGCTTCAGTACTCCGCGCCTTAACGGAAGCGGTGTGCTGTCCTTGGACAATGGACGATTGCCCAATATCAGTCCTGGCGGCGCAGGGAGACTTCTCGGGCTGATCGACACGCGCGCGCTGACGCGTTATCTGGTCCTGGATTTCAGCAATGTCTTCGGCAAAGGCTTTACGTTTGATAGCATACGTGCACGGGTAACGATCGAGAATGGAAATGCGTACACTCAGGATCTTACTGTCAAGGGTCCATCGGCAAATATCGGTGTGACAGGTCGATTAGGCCTGGCGACGCGTGACATGGATCTTGGCATAAGCGTTGTACCGCGGTTGGGCGACCAGCTGACCATGACGGGCATACTGTTGGGTGGCCCGGTGGTGGGCGCGGCGGTGGCGGTCGCGAGAGATATCCTGAAGAGACCGCTGGAACAGGGCACCCGGATGCAATATACGGTCAATGGTTCCTGGGATGACCCTAAGGTTTTCAAGGGAAGTCGACCTGCTCCACCGACCCTTTTGCCCGACAAATAGATAGGTTAATCACGGTGTCCATGTACGACATGAAAGACCATTCGGTTTGGCGCCAGATCGCATTGCTCTCAATGGTTCTGGGCATTGCGGCAAGCCCCGTGGCCACGGCAGAGACGGCACGAGGCAACGTCACGTCAGCGTCTGCAGCTGCGCCGGCCGGAAAGGTGATATTGACCGCGGATCAGTGGGCAAAACCGCGCACTGGACAGAGTGTCGCGCGGCTTGCCGGCATGAATTCACTCATTGGCCGATTCAAGGAGAGAAGCGGATCTCGACTGGTCATCCGGTACGCGGCCGGGGACCAGGGCACCCTGTGGGCTGGGGAGTTGCGTGCGTGGTTGGTGGCGCTCGGTATTCCGGCTTCATATATCACGCTCGATTCCAGCGGAAGATCTGACGACTTAGTGACAATAGCAGTCCAATGAAAGCAGGAGACGGAACTTTGAGCAAGATTGCCGCAATTCAGATGGCATCGGGTCCGAACGTGGGCGCTAACCTCAACGAGGCGGCCCGCTTGATTGCCAACGCCGCGGCAGCCGGTGCGTCTCTGGTTGTGTTGCCGGAAAACTTCGCCATCATGCCAATGAAAGAAACGGACCGCTTGACGGCGGCGGAAACCGACGGGAACGGCCCAATGCAGGAGTTTCTCGCCAACCAGGCACGACTGCACCAGGTCTGGCTGGTTGGCGGGACTATACCGATGCGCGCCAAATCCAGTGACCGGGTGCGGGCGGCATGCTTGCTGTACGACAACCGAGGCATGCGCGTCGCGCGCTACGACAAGATTCATCTTTTCGATGTGCGTTTGGAAAACGGCGAGCAGTACAATGAATCCGCGGCGATAGAGCCGGGAGATGAAACCGTGGTGGTGATGACGCCATTCGGGAAGCTCGGGCTCGCAGTGTGCTACGATCTGCGCTTCCCGGAATTATTTCGGCGATTGCTTGACGCCGGCATCGAATTGTTGGCAGTGCCATCGGCGTTTACAGTGCGCACGGGACGCGCCCATTGGGAACTGCTGGTACGAGCCCGTGCGGTGGAAAACCTGACATTTGTTGTGGCGGCCGCCCAAGGCGGCTATCACTTGAACGGACGCGAGACATACGGCGACAGCATAATCGTGAACTCCTGGGGTGAAATTCTCGATCGCCTGGCACGCGGGTCAGGATTCGTAATCGCAGAATTTGATCGAAAGCTGCAGGGTCGCGTACGCAACAATTTCCCCAGTATCCAGCACAGGAGGCTTGGTGCATGAGTAACGTACTGGACCATGCGCGTGGAGCCCTGCTGCAACCGGCCGGGATTGGTGAAAGTGAAATCGGGCGCATGATGGGGCGCCTGCTGGAGCATCGCGTCGATTATGCCGACATCTACTTTCAGTACAGCCGTCACGAGAGCTGGTCTCTGGAGGAAGGGCAGGTAAAGTCCGGCAGTCACAACATCGAGCAGGGAGTCGGTGTCCGCGCGGTGAGTGGCGAGAAGACCGGGTTTGCCTATTCCGACGAGATCGTGATGCCGGCGCTCCTGGAGGCAACGAATGCAGCCCGCGCGATTGCCAGGCAGGGTGGCGACCTCCGGGTACCTTCAGCATGGCGCTCGAGCCGCAGCCTGAATCTTTATCAGCCGCTCGATCCGCTGTCGAGCCTGGAGGATAGCGCGAAGGTCAGGCTTCTCGAAGAGGTGGAAGCCGAAGCGCGCCGCCAGGATCCGCGCGTCAGGCAGGTGATGGCCAGCCTCTCCGGGGTGCAGGAAGTTGTTCTCGTAATGCGCAGTGACGGAGTTCAGGCGGCGGACATCCGTCCATTGGTCCGGTTGAATGTGACAGTAATAGTTGAACACGGCGGGCGCCGTGAGCAAGGCAGCCACGGCGGCGGCGGCCGCTTCACTTATGGCGAGTTTCTGAGCAGTGGTACGGGTCTTTCCTATGCGCGTGAAGCTGTGCGCCAGGCGCTGGTTAACCTTGACGCAGAAGCTGCCCCGGCCGGAACCATGAAGGTGGTTCTCGGGCCAGGCTGGCCAGGCATTCTGCTGCATGAAGCGATAGGCCATGGGCTCGAGGGTGATTTCAACCGCAAGGGCACCTCGGCCTTTTCCGGCCGCATCGGCGAGCAGGTTGCTTCGCCTGAATGCACTGTGGTTGACGATGGCAGCATGCCGGGCAGACGCGGTTCGCTCAATGTCGATGACGAAGGCACGCCAACTCAGCAGACTGTGCTGATCGAGAATGGCGTGCTTAAGGGCTATATACAGGACCTGTTAAACGCGCGGCTTATGGGTATGGCGCCAACAGGAAATGGCCGGCGTGAATCCTATGCTCATCTTCCGCTGCCGCGCATGACGAATACCTATATGCTGGCGGGCAAGCATGATCCGGATGAGATAATCGCCTCGGTCAAACGGGGACTGTACGCCGTCAATTTTGGGGGTGGGCAAGTTGATATTACCTCTGGCAAATTCGTGTTTTCTGCGAGCGAGGCGTATCTAATCGAAGATGGCAGGGTCACGCGACCGGTGAAAGGCGCAACGCTTATTGGAAATGGCCCCGATGTCCTGACGCGTGTGACGCGCGTCGGCAGCGATCTCAGACTTGATTCTGGCGTTGGCACGTGCGGGAAGGAAGGTCAGAGCGTACCGGTCGGGGTGGGGCAGCCGACGCTTCTTATCGATGGTCTGACGGTAGGTGGAACGCACGGCGGTTGACAACCGCAGCCTGGGTGTAGCCGGCGTCGAAGGTTTGGTTCGGTGCGATTGCAGGAGGTTTATATCATGATGAACGATCAGTTCCTGAACGAAGAGCATTCTCTGCCGGAGGCCGGGCGCGGTAATGTCGTGCAGTGGCACGTGTACCGCTACCTTGGCGAGGCTCGTGCCCATATCCCCCATATAAAATTGGGTGACGGCCAACGCCTTGTCGGAGGTCACAGCCATGACAGCATTGGCAAGCTGTGGTGGGTCGGTGTCGCGGTTGACGATACGCGACGCTGGGGCAACCGGCTCGCCATAAATAAGCATTCAGGTTAGAGGAATACGGCATGACAAAGAAACTGAAGGCGGCAGCGTCTGCCGCCACGCCGGACACGTTGCGTGCTGTTATCAGCGAGGTCCTCGCAGAGTCTCTGCGTCAGGGCGCAAGTGCGGCGGAGGCAGGCGCGAGCGTGAGCCAGGGGCTTTCGGTTTCAGTGCGGCTCGGCGAAGTCGAGACAGTCGAACACACCCGCGATAAGGGCTTGGCAGTAACGGTATATTTCGGCAAGAAAAGCGGTTCGGCCAGCACGTCGGATCTCGGTCCGGATGCAGTGCGGGATACAGTGCGTGCTGCCGCAAGCATCGCGAAGTATACCGCGGCAGATGAGTTTTCTGGTCTGGCCGAAGCGGAATCGCTTGCCCGGACGATCCCGGATCTGGATCTCAATCATCCGTGGAATCCCGGCGCTGACCGGGCGATTGAGCTCGCGACTGCCTGCGAGGACGCAGCGCGCGCCGCAGATGTGCGTATTCGCAACTCCGAAGGCGCTTCGTTGTCGACGCACGGAGGCCTCGAAGTATATGGCAACACCCATGGATTTATCGGGGCGATTGCCGCAACGCGCCACTCTTTGAGCTGTGCAATCGTGGCCCAGGACGACGCTGGCATGCAGCGCGACTACTGGTATACGGTAGCGCGCGATGCAAGCGATCTTGAGGCTGCGGCGCAGGTAGGATCGCATGCGGCGCAGCGTGCGGTACGTCGGCTTGGCGCGCGCAAGCTTTCCACTCGTCAGACTCCGGTGCTGTACGAAGCGCCGGTAGCTTCCAGCCTGTTGTCGCACTTTGTCGGTGCAATACGCGGATCCAGCCTCTATCGCCAGGCATCATTTCTTCTGGACCAGCTGGATAAGCCGGTGTTCGGGCCATCGATCCATATCTATGAGCAACCGCACATCATGAAGGGACTGGGAAGCACACCGTTTGATAATGAGGGTGTTGCAACAAGAGAGCGTGACATCGTGAGCGATGGCGTGTTGCGGAGCTATGTTCTCGATTCCTACTCGGCGCGCAAGCTCGGCCTCAAGACGACCGGTAACGCCGGAGGTGTACACAACCTGAGCATAGAAACCGGAAATGACGATCTTCCCGCTTTGCTGACGCGCATGCATACGGGGTTGCTCGTGACCGAACTTATCGGCTTCGGAGTAAACACTGTGACCGGCGACTATTCACGCGGTGCCGCCGGCTTCTGGGTGGAGAATGGACAAATCCAGTATCCGGTCGAAGAGATCACGATTGCCGGAAACATGCGCGACATGTTCCGGCAGATAGTGGCAGTTGGCAAGGATGTCGATCTGTGCGGTAATATCCGCACCGGCTCGATCCTGATCGAGAACATGACTCTGGCCGGATCCTGATCGACAACGTGGCACATCCAGCGCGTATTCAAACACAGGATCGATAGAGGACATTTTTGCAGCGTTGTCGTGCGCGGGTAGCCCCTTTCGACACGCAGACCGCCCTGTTCACTGCGCAGCATCGCATGAAAGCGGCCATCAGCTTTCGTCCGGTATCGGCGCAATTTCCGCGTTATCGCATATGGTGCCATGATGCACGAAATGGCGGAACCGCATGGTCGCCGGGCCGACTTTGAGCAACAAGGGAGTTGGCAGCAATAGCGGCAGCCTATGCTGCCGGACAACCCATTCGCGCGTCGGTGGCCGTGACAGGATCTGACGCCGATAAAAGCGCAGGTGACCGTCACCACCGCCCTTTTTCGGAATCTCCAGAACCCATTCGGCGCGCAGACTGTCATGAATGGATATTCCTGCCGGAAAATCGCTCGAAAAATGCCGTGCGCAGCGAACGCGCCGAGTATCTGGCGAAAATTCCGGAATTCCATTTTCCCATCAGCTCCGTCAGCACAATTTATCATGTCTGAAAAATAGCCGTGCTGCGAGCAACGATAGCTGCTTCCATAATGCGATTATCAGCAGTGCAAACCCTTTGCGAATGGACACTCAGCAATTACACTCTGAGGTCAATTCCCGTCCCGCATTGGTGCAGCTATGGTGCGAATGAGCAGAAGGCGCAAAAGCGATATTCCGAAGCGGATCCGAAGCGCGCTGCGTGACGGCCGCCCGGAGACTGCGCGCGCGGTACTCGAAAAGATACACCCTGCCGACATCGCAAATTTCCTCGAGAGCATTCCGGCAGCGCGGCGCCAGGGGGTTCTCGCCCTGGCGGATTCCGCAATTGCCGGGAAAGTTCTGATGGAGCTTGGACATGATGCGCGTGCCGACCTCATTTCCAGAATGGATTCCGCTGCCCTCGTGGCGGCCGTGCGCGGACTCGATATCGATGATGTTGCCGATCTGATTCCCGGCCTGTCGAATGAAGCCGTCTCTGAAATTCTCTTTGTAATGGACAAGCAGAATCGCCAACGTCTTGATACTGTTCTTTCGTACCCGCGAAACAGCGCGGGCGGGCTGATGAACATTGACATGATCACGGTCAGAGAGAATCTCACGCTTGAAGTAGTTCTGCGCTATGTGCGCAAGCGTGGAAATCTTCCGGAAAATACCGACACACTGTTCGTTGTAAATCGTGCCGGTCGGTTGACCGGTACATTACCTGTGTCACGGCTTCTTTCCGGTGGCTTGGCACGCCTCGTTTTACAGGTGATGGACAGCGATGTGGTTAAATTCAGGGCGCTGACACCGGGCCGCGAAGTCGCGGAGGCTTTCCGGCGTTACAACCTTGTCACTGCACCGATCGTAGATGATGAAGGCCGTCTGATCGGGAGAATTACGGTGGATGATGTGATCGAGGCGATTCGGGAGGAGGTGGACCGATCGGCAATGGCATTCGTAGGAATGCACCATGCGCAGGATGCTTTTTCACCGGTTGCGCGCAACGTCAGAAGCCGGTTCGTTTCTCTCGGAGGCAATCTGCTCATTGCTTTTGCCGCCTGCGGGGTCGTCTACCTGTTCAAACATGAAATTGTCAGGATTGTCGCGCTCGCCGTATTGCTTCCCGTTGTTGCAAGCATGGGCAGAAATGCAGGGATGCAAACGCTGACCCTGGTCATTCATGGCATGGAAACAGGGAAAATCAGGGGCGCAAGGGTGCTGCGGGTCCTTCTGAAAGAGCTGGTTGTTGCAGCAGTCAATGGCTGCTTGCTGGCGGCGATCGTAGCCGCGGTGACGTATTTCGTTTTCGGTACTGCCATGCTCGGGATGATCGCCGGGGCGGCGATGATGGTCAATCTGGTCATGGCATCCCTCTCCGGAATCATCCTGCCCTTCTTGATGCGCCGCGCCCGGATCGATCCTGGACTCGCAGCCCCTGTTGCTCTGGCAGCCGTAACGGATATTGTCGGCCTCATTGTTTTCTTCGGGTTTGCAACCGTGTTTATGCGCTGAGCGGAATCGCAAGGTGAAGTTTCTTCGAGGGTGTAAAGCGTGAACGATCAATTCGATATCGCCATAATCGGCTCGGGTCCGGGCGGCTACCGGGCTGCGGTGCTTGCGGCGCTGCGCGGCAAGCGTGTGGCGATTATAGAAAAGAAGGACTGGGGTGGCTGCTGTCTGAATCGTGGATGTGTACCGAAGAAGGACTGGCATTTCAGCGCAAGCCTTGTCGCCGCATCGCGCAGATATCAAACGCGCGGCATCAGCGGACATTTTGATGTTGATCTGGCAGTAGCCTGGCAACACCAGGAAAAGGTCGTGCGAACCGTCCAGGGGAACTATCTGGACTACATGAAGCGCCTGGGGATCGCCACGCACGAGGGCACCGCCAGCTTCGAGTCGGCACATTCGCTGCGTATTCATTCCAAAACGGCCGACTATCGCATTGATGCTATGAACGTGATTATTGCCACCGGATCGATGCCGCGAGTGATCCCCGGATTGGCGCCAGTTACCCAAAAGATATTGACCACGGACATGCTTTTTGACGAACATCCGCCCGCAGGCCGGCGTGTGGCCTTGATCGGAGGCGGTGTTATCGGTGCGGAGTTTGTTTTCATACTCACGATGCTCGGATGCGAAATACACTGGATAACGCGTCGCGCACCGTTGGCGCGGTCCCTGTTCAGTGCCCAGGCGCTGAATGTCCTGAAGTCGGCATGGCGTGAATCAGGTATCGAACCGATTGAGGGCGAAAATGTCACCGGCTGCGAACTCCGGGACAGCGGATTGATACTTACACTCAACGAGAAGCGAAAACTCACGGTCGACTGGGCGCTCGTCGCGGCGGGTCGAGACCCCTTCAGCCAGGGGCTTGCGCTCGATGCAATTGGCGTGGCGTGTGATGATCGCGGATTTGTGCGCGTCAATGAGTGGCTGCAGACCAGCCAGCCCAGTGTCTATGCGATTGGCGACTGCGTTTCGGATCATATGACCGCGAACCAGGCGATGGCCGACGCGGCCACTGCCGTGCAAAACATAATGGCAGCTGATACGCCCGCGGCGCGCAGCAGTCGCGACCCCCTGTGGGTGCCGGAAGTGATCTATAGCGCGGTGGACCTCGCGCGTATCGGACTTAACGAGGATCTGGCGGAAAATGCCGGGCTCGAGCCCGCGATTGGCTTCGCAGCGTTCGAAAACTCGCCGTGTGCTCTCGGTCAGGATGATTCGCGCGGGTTTGTGCGTTTGATTGGCGAGATGGATCAGGGCGCGCTCCTTGGAGGGGAAGTGGTTGGGAGTGAAGCTGACGAACTGATCCATATTCTGTCGTACGCACCGGACCACAAAACGGCCCTGCGATGGCTGGCAGGCGCCCGGGTCAACCATCCGACGCGGGCTGAAGAGTTCGTAAATGCGGCTGAAACCCTGGCAAGCAGATGGGGTCTTTCGGACAAGGTGTTCGGAGTGCCGAGGAGATAACGGACCGTACGGGAGCCAAAAGTGACCATTTGTCCGACCAGATTGCCGGGATTTCGCCGACTATCGTAGTATTCCGGATAAGCTATTGGCAAACCCGATTAATATTCCGAAGGCCTGATCCATGATACCAAATGTCCTGCAGGTGCTGACCGCGGCGGTGAAGGAAAAGCGCTGCGTGGCGATTCGTTATCACGACCAGACCCATATCCGGGTGATAGAACCGCATGCGATCTACACCGCCGAAAATGGCGAAATAGTGGTCGATGGGTACCAGGTTCGCGGTTATTCTTCGTCGGGTCGGCCACCGCCGTTCTGGCGGCCATATCGGGTAAAGAAGATCAGCGCAATCTCGCTTTTGAAAGAAATATTCCAGACCCGGATGCACGAAGGTTTTGTCCCCGGAAAGGATAAGTACAAGGGCGGGCTGGTTGCCATGGTCGATGATCGACGCAAGTCTTTCATCTATCCGTCGTCGGCGACTGCCGAAGAAATGGGACCACACCTGCCGAGCAACCCGCATCGCCGCTGAGTGGTGTCTGCTATCAGGGCCGGCTGTTGAGCCGGTCCGACGCTAAGGTTCATTCATTCTATCTACCAATGCATGCAGCTCGCTGGTATCGCGAGCATCCATAACCTTATCAGCAAATCGCCGGAGCTCGGCCAGATCGCTTTCGCATACGATCTTCTTTATCTCCAGCAGCGCCGATGGATGCATGCTGAACTCGTTCAATCCCAGGCCAAGCAGCAGCCGCGTATAGCGTGCGTCGCCGGCCATCTCGCCGCACATTGCTACCGGAATGCCTGCTGACTTGCCGGCACGTATGGTCATGGCAATCAAGCGCAAAACGGAAGGGTGCAGAGGGTCATACAGATAATTCACGGCTTCGTCGACGCGGTCGATTGCAAGAGTGTACTGTATAAGGTCATTCGTTCCGATCGAGAGGAAATCAAGATGCGGCGCGAAAAGGTCGGCCGAAACGGCGGCAGCTGGCACCTCGATCATGCCGCCAACCTCAAGTTCCGGATCAAAGGGTTCATTTTGATGCGTCAGCTCGGCCTTGGTTTCTTCGACGAGGTCAAGCACGCGGAACATTTCTCCAAGGCTCGACAGCATGGGAATCATGAGACGCACCTGACCGTGTACCGACGCCCGCAGTATCGCGCGCAGCTGCGGCCGGAAAAGGGAAGTATCGTGCAGGCACAGCCGTACCGCGCGCAGGCCCAGCGCAGGATTGATCGTTACGGTTTCACTACCCCGGCTGCCACCGTCGACGCGCTTGTCTGCGCCGAGGTCAAGCGTCCGAATGGTCACCGGCTTGCCCGCAACCGCCTTTACGACTTTCGCATAGGCCTTGTATTGCTCGTCCTCTCCGGGCAGGTCCGGACGGTTCATGTAAAGGAATTCGGTTCGGTATAGGCCTATACCCTGGGCTGCAACCTTCGTTGCCGCCTTGACGTCGTCGGGTAATTCGATATTGGCGTTCAGTATAATCGCGCAGCCATCACGAGTTTCCGAGCGGCTCGCCTTGATCGTTTCAAGCTCGCGCTTGAGATGAACTATATCTTTCCGCCGTCTCTGATACTCGGCAACGATGCCCTGATCGGGAGCGACGACCAGCACACCGAGCTTGCCATCGACGATCAGATCCTCACCATTGCGGATATAGCGTGTCGCATTGTGCACAGCGACAATTGCCGGTATCTCAAGGCTGCGGGCAAGGATCGCAGTATGCGAGATTGGTCCACCCAGGTTAGTAACGAATGCGCCGATGTGCGTGTGCTTGAGCAGGACGGTATCCGCCGGCGTCAGGTCGTTGGCAACTACGATTTGACCATCGAGAGCATCGGTGATCTGCTCATGCTCCACATCCGTGGACATCAGAAGATTGCGCAGAATGCGATCCACCACCTGGCTCACATCTGTTTTCTTGCTGCGCAGGTAGGGATCGTCCATCTGCTCGAAGACCGCTGCCAGGAGGTCGCTCTGAGTCTTGAGCGCCCACTCGGCATTGCGTTGCTTCTGGCGCATCGTGACGATAGGCGCCTCACAGATCATCTTGTCATGGAGGATCAGCAAATGAGTATCGATGATGCTCGATATTTCCGGCGGCGCCGACTTCGGAATGTGATTGCGGATACGCTCGAGCTGCGTGCGCGCGGTAACAATAGCGGAATTGAATCGACGTACCTCGTCTTCGATCAGGTGTTCAGGCAGCGCGTACTCAGGCACCTCGGGCCGCTCCCGATGCAGGACGTACGCCTTGCCGATGGCGATTCCGCTACTTACTCCGGTTCCGTGCAATACGAGCATCGAATCTACTCTTCCTCGCCGAAGCGGTTATCGATCAGGTTGCGCAGGGCCTGAATGGCCTGATCCTCGTCCTGTCCACTGACCTGCAATTCCAGCTTGCTGCCTTTCCCGGCAGCCAGCATCATAATACCCATGATGCTTTTGCCATTGGCCTGTTGCGCGTTGCGCCCCAGGGTGATGTCACTTACGAACTGGGATGCAAGACTTACAAATTTTGCCGAGGCGCGCGCGTGCATGCCGAGTTTGTTGATGATCACAATTGTCGCATTTTTCACCGGTTAGCCTCCGCTTTACGGAATACATGGGGTGCGCACACGATTCCTTCAGTACCGCCGCTCAGCGCTTTGGTAATGTGACCTTCCATGCTCAAGTCGCGATAATTCAGTACCCGAATCAGCATTGGCAAATTGACGCCACTCACGAGTTCGATGTAATTTTTTCTCAGCAGTCTGCAGGCTGTGTTGGTGTGGGAGGCTCCATAGACATCCGCAAGGATGAGTACGCCGTCGCCCTGGTCGAGCCGTGCAAGACATGCGCCTATCGCCTGCAGGAGCTGTTCGGGGGCAAGTCCGTAGTCGACAGGCATGGCCTCGATTCCCGGAGGCAGCGTGCCCAGGACGTGCTCCACGGAGTGCAGCAATCCTCTGCCAAGATCCTCCTGTGCCAATATCAACAAGCCTATCATGCCAACTCCCGGTGACGAATTTGGGCTTTTACGCCCTTGCCAGAAAAATAGTCTGCGAGCTTTTTGACCAAATAGACCGAACGATGCTGGCCACCGGTGCAGCCTAATGCAATAGTCATGTAGCTACGATGTTCCGCCTCGAAAGCCGGCAGCCAGTTCTCCAGAAATCCACGAAGTTGTCCGAACATGCTCTGCACACGCTCGTCCTTCTCAAGAAAATCGATAACCGGCGGGTCGAGTCCGGTGAGTTTGCGCAGGTCCGTCTCCCAGTAGGGATTTACCAGGCAACGCACGTCGAAGACGAAATCCGCATCCAGCGGTGTTCCGTTCTTGAATCCGAAGGATTCGAACATCAGCGTCATCCCTTCGGTATTATCGCTTCGTGCGAAGTTATGTACCAGATGCCGAAGTTCATGCGGTGTGGTATGCGTAGTATCGACCCGCAACGCGGCGTTTATGGACAGAGGCTCCAGCAGGGCCTTTTCCTGACGGATGCCATCAATGAGCGGAATTCCATGGCCAGCGAGCGGATGCTTGCGACGGGTTGCCTTGAAACGGCGAATCAGTACTGTTTCTTCGGCCTCGAGAAATATAATCCGGTAGTGCAATCCGAGCGACTCAAGCTCGCTCAGGCCGGAGGGCAGTGCATCGAGGAAGCGGTGATTGCGTGCATCGATGCCGACGGCTGCATTGCGCCGGTCGTCGCTGTCTGTCGCCATGATTTGGCGCGCAAAATGGGGTAGCAGCGCCGCCGGCAGGTTATCGATGCAATAAAACCCCATGTCCTCCAATGCCTGGAGGGCAATACTCTTGCCGGACCCCGAAAGTCCGCTCACGATGAGAAAGCTCATGGAATACATGCTCCCGGCTGGCCTGGCGCGCGCGTGCCGAACGGCAGCCCAATTGCATGGGAAGCGCTGATTGTCATTTCTTAACGTCGTTCATCACGGTTTCCTGCCGCTTTACGAGCTCGTCCAAGGGGTTGACGCCCCGCATCCGAAGTATGTGGCCGCGTGTCGCAACTTCAACCAGTACTGCAAGGTTGCGCCCTGGAGCCACATAGAGGACTACTTCGGGGATATCCACATCGAGAATACGTCGGGTCTTTTGCCGCGCCTGCAGCCGATCTATATGGCCCAAACGCCGTTTCTTCATCTGCTCGAGGCGGACAATCAGGCGCAAGGTCTTTTCGGCGCGTACGGCGGTTTCGCCGAACATAGCGCGAGCATTGAGTATTCCGAGCCCACGTACCTCAAGAAAGTCCCGCAGGATGCTCGGGCTGCGGCCGAGCAGGACATCGGGACCGGTGCGATAGAACTCGACCGCGTCATCCGCGATGAGACGGTGATTGCGGCTCAGTAATTCCAGCGCCAACTCGCTCTTTCCCATGCCGCTTTCGCCCATGATCAGCACGCCTACACCCATGACTTCCATGTAGACACCATGCAGGGTGACATGTGCGGCCAGCGCCCGTGTAAGATAGTGCTGAAGATGGTCAATTACCATCGGGCTTGGCAATGGCGACGAAAGCAGCGGAAGTTTCATTTCGTCCGAGGCGGTGCGGAGCGTCGCTGCCAGTTTCTCATCGTTAGCCACGACCACTACCGCAGTCGTCATGCAGCTGAACAGATCGTGAACCGCCTGACGACGTTTAGCCTGTCCGAGTTTGCGGAGATAGGACGCCTCAGCGCTGCCAAGAATCTGCACCCGGTTCGGATGTACAAAGTTGAGGTGTCCGACCAGAGCCATCCCCGGAAACCTGGCGGTGGCCGGTTCGAGCAAGCGATCCTTTCCTGATTGACCGGCCAGCCATTTGAGTTTCAACGGCGCACGTTGCGCCTCAAACAGGTCCTTGGCGGTAAGGATTGTATTCATCAGCGCTGCCGGTTGCGCCGCATAGCGGCATTGGTAATTGTGGCGTCTAGCCGGCATTTTGCCTGTAATTACCAAACGCGCAAGCTTTCCGCCGGCGACCATGCCAGATCATTGGTCAGGTACCTTGCAAAACGGCCTGTGACAGGATCAGGGATGGCCGGCAGACTGCCGGCTGGCCCCCCCGGGGCAGTGCCGACCGGGTAGAGGTGGGGAACCTGCCTGCGGCCTGTGTCCGGCCGCGCAGTTCTAATCCGCTTTCTGGTCTTTCAGGGCTCCGCCATTGCGATGATGGTTGGTGAGTTTTTCCTTATGTTTCAACACTTGCCGGTCAAGCTTGTCGGCAAGGTCATCGATTGCGGCGTACATGTCGTTATGTTCTGAATCCGCATGCAACTTTGTGCCTTTTGCGTGAATTGTCGCCTCCACTATGTGGCGGTTCTTGCGCTTCTCGAAATGCAAAACGACAGTGGTGGTCGTCATGTGGTCAAAATGCCTCTGGATTCGCCCGATTTTTTCCGAGACATAATTGCGCAAGGGTTCGGTAACCTCCACTTGCTGTCCGGTCACGGTGATTTGCATGGGTTCTCTCCGAATGAAACGTTAGACTAGCGACTTTCTCTGGCTTGAAGGTGGGATATTAAGGGATTCGCGGTATTTTGCCACCGTGCGTCGTGCGACGTGAATTCCCTGTTCCTCCAGGATTTCCGCGATCTTGCTGTCGCTGATTGGTTTCGAGGCGGTTTCTGCCTCCACCAGCTTCTTGATTAGGGAACGGATGGCGGTGGCCGAACAGGTGCCGCCGTCCGAGGTGCTGACATGGCTCGAAAAGAAGTATTTGAGCTCGAAAATACCGCGTGGCGTAAGCATGTATTTCTGCGTCGTTACTCGCGAGATCGTCGATTCATGCATCTCGACTACCTCGGCGATATCGTGCAGGACCAGCGGTTTCATGGCTTCAGGTCCGTGGTCGAAGAATGAGCGCTGGCGGTCAACGATCGCCCTTGCCACCTTGAGCAGGGTATCGTTGCGGCTAGTCAGGCTCTTGATGAACCAGCGCGCCTCCTGCAGGCGCTCTTGCAGATATTTGTTGTCTGCGCTGCCGCTGCCGCGGTGAATCATTTTCTCGTATTGGGAATTGATTCTCAATCGTGGTGTGGTGTTGCCATTGAGCTCAGCGCGCCACACCCCGCGCATCTTTTTCACAATGATATCGGGCACGATATAGCTGGGATGGGTCGTCTGGACGCTGCTGCCCGGCCTCGGGTTGAGCTGTTGGATCAGCGTGACCGCGGCCTGCAGCGCCTCCGGATGCAGCTTCATGACGCGTCGCAGCTGTTTGAAGTCGTGGGATCCGAGGAGATCAAGGTACTCCCGGCGCGCCAGTTCCCGAGCTTCTTGCAGGAACGGCGTGTCAGGGTCGAAGCTTCGCAGCTGCAAAAGCAGGCACTCGCTGAGATTGCGGGCGCCCACGCCGATTGGGTCGAAATTCTGGATCTGATGCAGGACCGCCTCGATCTCGTCGATCTCTATGGTCTCTGCGGGATCTGTGGTTCCGCCGCTCTTTTGATCGATCGGGCTGTGACGAGGATCAGTGCTAACTGCCTGACTGATTTCTTCCAACGTTGCCGTAAGGTATCCATCTTCGCTGATGGCGTCGATGAGCGCCATGGCTATCTGGCGGTCGGTATCCGAAAACTGGCTCATCTGCATCTGCCACAATAAATGATCCCGCAAGGTGAGCGGCGCGCTGTTGCGCGCGTCGATATCCGGAAGACCATCATTCGAAGAAGTGCGCTCGGCCGTGCTCGCTTGCGTTTCGAAAGCGTCTTCCCAGGCGTCGACAGTATATTCTTCCTGCCCGGCGCCTTCGTCGAGGTCGGAGCCGGCTTCATTCCCAGTGTCTTCCATGGAACCCGGCTCAGCGGGTTCGTCGGACTCGTTGCTTTCGTGCTCGTCCGTCTTGGCCGAGTCGGCCAGCTGTTCTTCGGCTTCACCCTTGCTGGCGCCGCTTTCCTCGTCGATTTCCTCCAGCAAGGGGTTGTTTTCGAGGGCCTCCTGAATCTCCTGCTGCAGTTCCAGGGATGACAGTTGCAGCAGGCGTATTGCCTGCTGCAACTGAGGTGTGATGGTCAGGTGTTGACCAAGTTTAATATCCAGTGATTGCTTCATGAGCGGAAAGATGTCGCTACTGCCGCCTGTGCCGGGCCGGTGCTGGCGAAAAATGCGATATTTTCTTGTCCATTATTCAAAAGTCTAGTCCATTTTCCGGCAGATTGAATATCGTGCTGCAGGGTCGCGCAATTGTGCCGTCGCCGGAAGGTCGCGTTTCCGCGCTGTCTGCACGGTGAGACTGGCTTGCAGGCGAGTTATTTCATCGGAAATGCAGCCTGAATTGAAAAAGAGCGTCCAGCTATCGCTGGACGCTAGAGGCGAAAGTTTTCGCCCAGATAGACCTTTTTCACTTCTTCATTATACAAGATTTCGGCCGGTGTGCCCGCAGCCAGCACCTGCCCCTCGCTCAGGATATAGGCGCGGTCGCAGATTTTGAGTGTTTCACGCACATTGTGGTCGGTAATCAGCACTCCAATTCCCAATTCCCGCAGGTGCGTAATAAGCTGCTGAATATCAAGCACAGAGATAGGGTCAACTCCTGCGAAGGGTTCGTCCAGGAGGATGAACCGGGGCCTTGTTGCCAGGGCGCGGGCGATTTCAACGCGCCGCCTTTCGCCACCGGACAGACTTACGCCGAGAGCGGCGCGCCTCTCCGTGATATGCAGCTCTTGCAGCAATTCTTCGAGCCGGTGGATTCGCTGTTCCTCAGTCAACTCTGTGACTGTCTCAAGTATGCCGAGGATGTTGTCCTGCACAGAAAGCTTGCGAAAAACAGAGGGTTCCTGTGGCAGGTAGCCAAGACCAAGGCGCGCACGCTTGTGCATGGGCAGCCGGCTGATATCCTTGCTATCGAGATAAATATGGCCATTATCTATCGGAACGAGACCGACGATCATGTAGAAACAGGTCGTTTTTCCGGCGCCATTCGGTCCCAGCAGTCCGACAACCTCACCGCTGCGTATTTCAAGCGAGACGCCCTGAACCACCTGGCGGCCCTTGTAGCGCTTGCTCAGGTTCTTTGCAGCAAGAATGTTCACTTATGTCCTTTTGGCGAAGAAGGGGGGCTCGCCTGCGCTGGGGTGTCAGGCGACTGGGCGGGCTGGATAACGACATGCACCTGATCCGGGGTGGAGCCTGCCTCGGCCGCCACGACGCCTGCTGCAATATCGTAATGCAGTGCCGCGCTGCGCATGGAATCGTTCCCCTGCCGGAAACGGACATCGCCGAAAAGATTGAGAAGTTGCTTTTTTGCGTAATATTCCATGCGTGAGGCAGAACCATGTATGTCCCCGGCAGGTGTCGCGGTCTTCTGCGAGAAGGTAATCGGGGAGCCTTGGGCAAAGATCGCCTGAATGGCATTGTTCTGTATTTTTGCCCTGGCAGTTGCCGCAGTGATTCGCAACCCCCCTTGCACGAACACGACATTTCCGCGGTAGTACGCCATGCCTTTTTTCTGGTTCAATTCAATACGGTCTGCGCTGATATGGATTGGTTCGCGGCGATCGACGGAAAAGCCCGACGCACCCGGCTTCCCGGCCGCATTTGCCGGCGCAGGCGGAGTCTGCCGATGCACCGCGTCGCCCGCGCCATTCGCTATGTCGGAGCCGGCGGCCAGCACATAACCCGGATACAGTCCGGCACAGAGCAGAAAAATGCCAAGTCCAATTGACGGCGGCTTGTGCATCAGTCAAGTACAATCCGCAGTTCGCGAGTGCTGATATCGCCTCCGGGTTGATCATTTTTCTGGCCGCGCACCACCTTGACGTGTCCAGTCATCAGCAACTCTTTCCCGTTATTATAGACACGGCCGCTGTCGGCGATGGTCGAGACTGCAGCCTCGCCAGGCGTGAACTGAATCAGGTGCGGCTGCGTCAGCGTAGCGGATTTGTCGTAGGGAAAATGCACTAATGCGCGCGCGCTCAGTACATACTTGGGCCGTCCCTGCTCATTCATCGCTGTAACCGTGAAATTCTGTATCACATAGTCAGGTTCGTGACGTTCATTGGTATTGATCGAGATGACCGGGGTGATAAGGGCGTTTGGCAGCCATACTGTCAGCACCAACAGCACCAGAAGGATCAGCGCAATCATCAGTTTGTTGAAATCCCAGCTCATACCCGCTGTGAACACTGACCGGCCTTGCGCCCGTAATTGGTCACTTTAGAAGTAACGCCTCATTTCCGACGCATATGTGCCCTGAGCTGCCATGATGAGCTCGCATAGATCGCGCGCAGCACCCTGACCACCGGCGCTTGGTGTTACCCAATGTGCATTTTTCTTGACGAGAAAATGCGCATCCTGCACGGCCACTGCGAAACCCGCGCGCAGCATAATCGGCAGATCAACGATGTCGTCTCCGGCGAATGCCACTTGCCCGGGCACGAGGCCAAGCTTCGCAACAAGTTTTTCATAAACCGGCAACTTGTCCTGGCATCCCTGATAAACATGGCTGACACCAAGTTCTTTGGTTCGATGCTCGACGATACGCGATGTGCGGCCAGTGATGACGCCTATCTCCACTCCGTTGCGCTGAAGCATTTTCATTCCGTGACCATCGCGCGAATTGAAAGCCTTGTATTCCTCGCCCTTGTTATCGACAAACAGTCGGCCATCGGTCAGGACGCCATCGACATCGAACAGAACCAGCTTTATGGCAGCGGCGCGTTCCAGCGTTGCGCGTGTCACGTCGAATGCAAGAGCCTGTTCGCCCGTCATCAGACAACCCCGGCATTGAGCAGGTCGTGCATGTTGAGTGCGCCAACTACCCGGTTTCCGCCATCAACGACGAACAGGCCGTTGATATTGAGAGAGCGCATCAGCTGCACGGTTTCGGCGGCGAGCTTGTCGGCATGCGTGGTTTTCGGAGTGCACGTCATGACTTCACTGATTTTGGCTCCATATACATCGACGCCCTTGTTCAGGGCGCGTCGCAGGTCACCGTCTGTAAAGATCCCGCGCAACGTGCCGGCGGTATCGATGATGCCCGTCATCCCCAGTCCCTTGCCGGTCATTTCGAGCAGCGCCTCTCGCAACGAGGCATCCTCGCCAACAAGCGGAATGCTCCGCCCGGTATGCATGATGTCGCTGACGTAAAGCAGCAGTCGTCGACCAAGTTTGCCCCCGGGATGGGAGCGCGCGAAATCTTCCGGGGTGAAGCCACGTGATTGAAACAGTGCCATTGCCAAGGCGTCACCCATCGCGAGAGTGGCAGTCGTGCTCGATGTTGGTGCCAGGTTGAGGGGGCAAGCCTCCTTCTCGACGCCCACGTCCAGATTCACGTCCGCCTGCAGGGCAAGACTCGATTGCGGGCTGCCCGTAAGGCTGACGAGTTTTGCCCCCATGCGCTTGATGATCGGAAGAATTGTGAGGATCTCATCGGTTTCGCCCGAATTGGAGATCGCTATTACGACATCGATCGGCGTAATCATTCCGAGATCACCGTGGCTTGCTTCGCCGGGGTGTACAAAAAATGCAGGTGTGCCGGTGCTCGCCAGGGTGGCGGCAATTTTGCCACCGATATGCCCGGACTTGCCCATGCCGACGACGACTACCCGGCCTTCGCAGTTCATCATAAGCTGACATGCCCGCTCGAAGTTTTCGTCTATGCGGGCGACTAGCGCTGATACAGCTGCGGCCTCGATCTCGATGACCGCTCGCCCAAGCTGCGCCAGTGAGGATATTTCTGTCATGTATTTCGCGATGTTACAAGGCATAGAGTAATCTTCATGAGTATATCGAAACGGAAAACAATATCCTAATGTACCCATTTGCCTTTCAGCACATATTGATCCTTCTGGGTGTCGCAGTGGTCCTGGTCGCGGCATTTCGCTATTTGCATCTGCCGCAGGTTCTCGCCTATCTGTGCGCAGGTTTTGTTGTTGGTCCCTATGGGCTGGCGTGGATCCCGGATCTTGAGGGAACCCGCTATCTGGCCGAGTTCGGACTGGTGTTTCTTATGTTCACTATCGGTCTAGAGTTCTCGCTGCCCCAGCTGCTGGCGATGAAGCGCGCGGTCCTGGGCCTTGGCGGCGCGCAGGTACTGTCGAGTTTTACGCTAATTGGCGGCGCAGTTTGGCTGCTTGGTGTGCCTGCGGAAGGCGCAATCGTCATTGGCGGTGTCCTCAGCCTGTCCTCGACTGCGATCTCCATGAAACAGCTGGTGGAGCAGCTCGAACAACACTCGCGCCACGGTCGTGCGGCGCTCGGCGTTCTGTTGTTCCAGGATCTCGCAGTCGTACCGTTTCTGATTGTGATTCCAATGCTTGCCGGCAGCGGGGCGCACTCGGTTTTGGTTACCCTTGCATGGGCGTTCCTGAAGAGTGCGGCCGTGCTGGTGGCAATTCTGCTGGTCGGCAGAGTGTTTCTGCGCCCGGTTTTCCATGAAGTCGCGCTCGCGCGCTCGCGCGAATTCTTCATGTTGACGGTGCTTTTGATTACGCTTGCCTCGGCATGGCTGACGCAGCTTGCCGGATTGTCGCTTGCCCTCGGGGCATTTTTGGCAGGGCTCATGATCGGGGAAACGGAGTATCGGCACCAGGTTGAGAGCGATATCCTGCCGTTTCGCGACGTGCTTCTTGGCCTGTTTTTCGTCACGGTGGGGATGCTGCTTAATCTGGCGGCGATCCGGCCGCTTTGGCCCTGGATACTTGCCGGACTGACCACGATGCTCGCACTCAAGATCGGGTTGATAACAATCCTTGGTATGGCATTCGGGCTCGAGCGTGGCGTCGCATTACGTACCGGCCTGGTGCTGGCGGAAAGCGGCGAATTCGGATTTGCCATACTGATACAGGCGCACAGCGTTCACCTGTTGCCGGATCGGTCGATTCAGATCGTGCTGGCGACCATGGTCCTCAGCATGTTGCTTGCCCCCGTGATAATTCGCTTCAACGGCCGTCTTGCAACGCGCCTGATGCCGAGCTATCGCGAGCGGCGCAGCAGTAATATCGACTCTATCCGGGCGGCGACCGGTGATTTCCGTGATCATGTGATCATCTGCGGTTATGGGAGAAGTGGCCAGAATCTGGCGTGGATGCTGAAGCAGGAGGGAGTGCGCAGTCTGAGCCTCGACCTCGATCCGGTACGCGTGCGCGATGCGCGCGATGCGGGCGAGGATGTAATCTACGGGGACGGAACGCGCAGCGACATGCTTCAGGCAGTCGGCCTGAGATATGCGCGTGCACTGGCGATAAGTTTTGTGGACGTTCCCTCGGCGCTTCGGATTCTGGGGGCGACACGCCAGCTGCGACCCGATATGCCGGTAATAGTCCGTACCATGGATGATCGCAATCTCGAGCAGCTCAAGGCCGCGGGTGCGGCCGAGGTGGTTCCAGAAAGCCTCGAGGGCAGCCTGATGATGGGCTCGCACCTGCTGATGTTGCTGGGTGTGCCGGTATCGCATGTGCTGCGTCAGGTGCAGACGGTGCGCCGTGGCCGTTATCGCATGCTGCGCGGTTTCTTCCACGGAGCTGCAGGCGAGGACGAGGCTGAAGAATCCTATCGCGTGCGCCTTCATTCGGTGGCGTTGCCGCCAGGAGCGTACGCTGCCGGCAAACTGCTTGCAGACCTGGGCCTGGACGGGCTTGGTGTTGTGGTTACAGCTGTGCGACGCGCCGGAATCACCGGGCCACAGCCAAGCGCTGACACTCGCTTGGTCGGTGGCGACGTATTGGTGCTGTACGGAACCCCCGAAGCGTTGAACGAGGCGGAGAAGATCCTGCTGGAGGGCTGACAAAGAAACAGGGGGGGCAGCAAGCTGTCAATAATTGCCGCCTGGCCGATACGATGCGGGTGGAGATTGCAGATAGAGTGCGCTTCCGCCCAGGACCAGAAACAGGATCACCCAGTCCCAGTTGAAATTAAGGAAACTCGGGATCGACAGAATCAGCAGAGCCAGCGCGGTGAGCGAGGCGAACGGCTGGAACCGGAAAAGCGCGCCTACCAGGGTTGCGATGACCAGTAAGGCCTGGATGCGGGTCAGATTGATGAACCAGTCGCTGAATCCCGATACACCCTGCCAACTCAACTGAAATCCCGGAACCAAATGCTGGTACCAGGGCTCATTGCCTGCGGGTGGCAATGACATCATCGTCGGAACCTTGAACCAACCAAAGGGATGCTGTATTCCGCCGCCTAGCAGGAGCTTGAATAGCTCGCACAGGAGCAGGAAATTCAGCACGGCAAGCGGCCAGCGCCAGTGACCGGGTGACAATTGACACGCCTGACGGTGATAGGCCAGGAGCAGAAACAGAAATGCGAACATGGGCTGATAGTAATGTTGTGGCGGTCCCAGCCCGAGCAGTCCGCAGCCAAGACCAAGGATCCCGAGCGAAAATGGCCATGCCCGATGCAAAACCGGCGCCGCGCCGCCTGCCGGCAGCGCCCGCGGCGCATCAATAAGCGCACAGCGCAATGTTGCGAGTCCGTCTTCGAGACGCTTGATTCGCTCTTCCAGATCGGACTGTCTGTGACCGTCGGTCATCGCATGTTCAACCGGCTGGCAAGTTCTGGTAAGTTTGACGCATTCCCTTGCACGCAGCACCCTTATCCGTAATGAACACGATGCAAGCCATTGTGATGAACGCCCCGGGAGGTACCGAGGTCCTGGAGTCTTGCGTGATAGCCGTGCCCGAGCTGCCAGGCCCGTCGTACTTGCGCGTGCGTCTGCATGCGGCGGGTATCAATCCGATAGATACCAAGCTGCGTCAAAATGGTACTTATTTTCCGGATCGGCTGCCAGCCGTGCTTGGCTGTGATGGCGCCGGTACCGTCGAAATTGTCGGGGACAAGGTATCGCGTTTTCGCCCCGGCGACGAGGTCTATTTTTTTCAGGGCGGTATAGGTGCTGAGCAGGGCAATTACGCGCAGTACATCACTGTCCATGAGGACTACGCGGCCGCCAAGCCTGGCAGACTTTCGTTTGCCGAGACAGCGGCAGTGCCGCTTGCCCTGATTACCGCCTGGGAGGCATTGGTTGACCGGGCGCACCTGCAGGCCGGACAGTGTGTCCTTGTTCATGCCGCCGCGGGTGGTGTGGGGCATCTGGCCGTGCAGCTTGCCCGGAACCTCGGCGCGCGCGTGGCGGCGACGGTGAGCGGGGCGGAAAAGGCGGCGTTTGTCCGAGCCCTGGGTGTCGAGCGTGTGATCATTTATACGCGCGAGGATTTCGTCCAGGCGGTGCTGGAGTGGACCGACGGCAAAGGCGTGGATATCTGTCTCGATACAGTCGGCGGCCCTGTATTCTGTCGTTCTTTTGCAGCAACGCGCATTTATGGCCGCGTTGTCACGATCCTTCAGGGCATGTGCGAGGCTGATGCGATCAAAACGGCAAGGCTGCGCAACCAGTCGATCTGTTATGAACTCATGCTCACGCCCCTGTATCTGGGAATGCACCAGGAACGCTGTGCTCAGCGCCGCATTCTGGAGGAGGGTGCGCGCATGATTGAGCAGGGTGCGCTGGCTATAACTGTGAGCAGGCTTTTGCCGCTCGCCGATGTAGCAGAAGCGCACCGCCTTATCGAAACCGGTCACACCACCGGCAAGATTGTGCTTAGCATTGAATAGGACCAGCGTGGTGTTAGCGCGGCCCACGGAGCAATCCATGACCCCATTTATTGAGCTACTTGTTGCACGCAGCCGCGCATCAATGCCGCGCGTCGACCTCGACCTCGAGCGCGCGCTGGTGCAGTTTGACGCAATGCTGGAACAGCTGGCCGCGGACCTGCAGGTGGAGCACTACGGACCCGAAATCGGACTCGGTGCGGGCGCACAGGTATACCGCATGGTGGTGCGTCCTCATGAGTGGCATTTGGGCAAGCGCATGTGGAGTCTGCGCATTTGCACTGCGCTGCCGCATGCTCGCTGGCGCGCAGACTGGGCGATCCAGGGCGCGAGCCGCCTGCGCAAGCAGAAAATTGTGAGCGGGCTACCGGATTTCCTTTGCGGATATGCGAGCGCAATTCAGGCAGCCGGCAAGGCAGCCACCAACTCCGGCCAGCGTGTGCTCGAGCTGGCACGGCGATTTTCCGGAGACGCGTAATGGGCCCAGCAGCCATCAGGGTGGAAAATCTAACCAAGCGTTACGGCAGCGTTCTGGCAGTCGATGCCGTGTCATTTGACGTTGCCGCCGGGGCGGTGTGCGGACTGCTCGGAGGCAACGGGGCCGGCAAGACAACCACTCTTTCCATCCTGCTCGGCCTTCTGTTGCCTACCTCGGGGCAAGTCACGGTGCTGGGTGCGGATATGTTGCGGCAGCGCTACCAGGTTCTGGCGCGCATGAACTTTTCGTCTCCCTATGTGGATCTGCCGCACCGCCTGACCGTATCGGAGAATCTGGGTGTGTTCGCGCGGCTGTACGGACTGAAAAACGCACCGGCACGCATCCGCGCGCTGGGGGAGGATCTCGATATCGGCAGCTTCATGAATCGGACCTATGGTGGCCTGTCGGCCGGACAGAAAACGCGGGTCGGTCTGGCCAAGGCATTGCTGAATGAACCCGATCTCTTGCTGCTGGACGAGCCTACCGCTTCGCTCGATCCCGATACTGCAGATCGCATCCGCGGCTATTTGATGTCCTACAAGGCTCGTACCGACAGTACCATTCTGCTCGCCACGCACAACATGGTCGAGGTGGAAAGACTGTGTTCGGACGTAATCATGATGCGCAGAGGACGCATTGTTGACCAGGGCGCGCCGCTCACTCTGCTCGCGCGCTACCGAAGGGAGAATATGGAAGACGTATTTCTCGATATCGCACGCGCGAGCGAAAATGATCTGCCTGTTGCAGGAGGGCTTGCCCCGTGACGCACGCACTTCGGCCTGTGTCGCTGCAGCGCATCTATGCCATGGTGTTGCGCTACATTTACCTGCTGCGCCGGTCCTGGCCGAGGCTGCTCGAGCTTGCCTACTGGCCCACTATGCAGATGATCTTGTGGGGGTTCATCAGCAAGTTTATGGTTGCGCACAGTTCCTTGCTCGCGCACGCATCCGGCGTATTGCTTGCCGGCGTGCTGCTGTGGGATGTCATGTTCCGCGGACAGCTCGGTGTATCAACCGTGTTTTTCGAAGAGATGTATTCGCGTAATCTGGGCCATCTTTTTGCCAGCCCGTTGCGGCCTTATGAGCTCGTGTGCGCGTTGCTGGTGATAAGTTTTCTGCGTACTGTCATTGGTGTCGGCGGCGCGGCACTGCTCGCCATACCGCTTTATCACTACTCCATTTTCAGCATGGGTCTCCCTCTGGTTGCCTTTTTTGCCAATCTCCTTGTCATGGGCTGGTCCATCGGCCTGCTGGTAGGTGGTCTGGTGCTGCGTTATGGCCTCGGCGCCGAAAACCTGGCATGGGTCGCGATCTTCGCAGTAGCGCCGGTGAGCGGAATCTATTATCCGATATCGGTGTTGCCGCACTGGCTGCAGGTTGTTGCACGATTTCTGCCATCAAGCCATGTATTCGAGGGCATGCGCGCGGTGCTGTTCGATCATGTTTTCCGCATGGATCTTTTTTGGGACGCTGCAGCACTCAATGTAGTGTACCTGGCAGCCGGAATCGCGGTATTCCTGGCAGTCTTTCGCGTTGCGCGCAGACGCGGCCTGTTTCTGAACATGGGCGAGTAAGGCAGCTGCGATGGCGGCATTTGGCGCGATTCTCCCGAGTGCAGGTGTACAACGCCATATGAGCTTCCGGCAAATCTGAATGGACGAGATTCCAGCCCATGGTTACAGCAATAGTTCTGTTGCAGGTTGTAAAGAGACAGGATAAATGCCGTTGCGGAGGAACTCTCCCGCATCGACGGAATAACCGAGGTATTTTCCGTAAGCGGCCCTTATGATCTCGTGGCAATGCTGCGGATAATAGGCAACGACGAGCTTGCCGACATGGTTACAAACAAGATGCTGAGAGTACAAGGCATCGTCAAATCGGAGACGCTGATCGCGTTTCGTGCCTACTCGCGCCACGATCTGGAAACGATTTTTTGATCGGTCTGTGAGCGTGGCCGGCGGACTATAGGAGTTCGAACTTTTCCTTTCCGCAGCGCTCGCAATGCAGGACTGTTACCAGTCTTCCGCGTCTGACATCGAAACGTCTTTCTGTTGCGACTTTCCAGCGATGGAAGTCGTTCGCGCACAGGGTTTTACCCCTGTTCTTCTCCCTGGGCGACTGTTTTTTGAAGGTTAAAATCTTCGCCACCATGATTCCTCCCGCCCGCTGCCTGTCAGCGGGCATCCAGCACCGACTTGTAGGAATCGTAGGCCGGCATCCAGTCGAGCTCGTGGCGCGCGCGTGCCGTATCAAGAACCAGGGAATAGCCGATCGCATCCAGCCAGACCGGATCCGTACCCCAGTTGAACCAGCGCCATCCAAGCCTGAACAGCGTGGCCGCAAGCATGCGCGGCAGTGGCAGCGGCAGCCAGTGTGCATGCCGCTGCATCGTGCGGAATGATGCGCTGTCGGCGCAGGCAAGATTGAATGCGCCGCGTGCCGTACCGAGTAATGCCAGGCGTACTGCTGCGGCAACGTCCTCCTCATGCACGCATTGGGTGACGGGTTGCGGGTCGGGCAGGCGCGGGTAGAACGGAAATCGCATCAGCGCGCGCAGGAAGGGCTGGGATTGCGGACCGAGGATCATGTGTGGCCGCAGCCGCACCACACCAAGCTCGGGATGTCCGGACTCAAATCCGTCGAGCCATTCCTCCACCGCAACCTTGTCCTCGCCATAGGCAAATCCGGGCTGTGCAGTGCGCGCATGCGACTCGGTTGCCCGTTTGGTGTGGGTTGGCAGGGCATAGACCGCGGCGCTCGAAAGGTGGACGAGTCGCTTCACGCCGCATTTTGCGGCCAGCGCGAACACGTTCTGACTGCCGCGTACGTTGATGTCCCGCATCAAATCGCGATCACGGCAGTGTTCGTCGAGATCCTGCTGCATTACCACGAAGGCCATGTGTACCACAGCGTCTATGTCTGTCATTACGCGCGCGAGTTGAGGTGAGCGTATATCCAGCTGCACCTCCGCGAAGCGTGGCAGGGAAAGCCCGCTATCGTGCCAATCGACGCCAATGATCTCGTCAATTCCGGTACTAGCCAGAAGGTTGGGTATCAGCACTCGTGCGAGATGCGAAGCACTGCCGGTGATAAGAACTCTCATGACTGGAAGTGTGGAATAACGTAGTTGTCTATTGTTTGGATGGATTCAATGACCAAATCCGACGGGCTGCCGCCTGCGCCTACTGCGCATAATAGGTGATCCACGCCTGCGACGCGATACTGCTCGAGTTTGCGAATGCAGTGATCCGGGTCGCCGGCAACGACCATGCCTGCGGTTTCAAGCACTGCGAGATTAATGGATTTTTCCAGGAGAAATTTCAGTCCGCCCATGCGTCGGTAGTATTCATAGCTGGTATGCAGTTTCTGAAGGATCGGTGCCGTCCGCTTGAGCAACTCGCGGTAGAACCATGTAATGTTTTTCTTTGCGATTGTGCGCGCACGTTTGCCATCCTCGAGACAGAACAGGCCGACAGTCATGCCGACACGGGTGTTGGCGCCGGCGACGCGCGGGGTTCTGTGTTGTCGTTCAGCGCAAGCTGCGCGATAGCGCTCTATGTCGTGCCTGGCCATGAACCAGGGCTTGAACGGGCCTACCAGCACGCCCACCTCAAGTTGCGCAGCGAGATCGAAGGATTCGGGACTTACCGCCGCCATCCACAATGGTGGATGCGGTCGTTGCACCACCTGTGGCACGATGTCGAGACCCTCAAGTTGGTAATGTTGTCCCGCGAACGACACTGGTGCGCCGCGAAAGTACTCATGCAGTATCGCGACCGATTCCGCGACCCGCTCGCGGCTTTCGCTCATAATAGCCCCGAAAGCTGTGTATTCCTGTGGCGAAAACCCGCGACCGAAGCCGAATTCAACGCGCCCGCATGAAAGGACATCGAGTGTTGCAAGACGCTCGGCTACCTGTACCGGATGATGGTAGGGTAGCGGCACGATTGCGTGCCCGAGTCGCAGGCGTTTTGTACATTGTGATGCCGCTGCGAGAAACAGGTCTGGTGCGCTTGAGTGCGAATAGCCGCGCATGAAGTGATGTTCCACGAACCATGCGGTGCGAAAGCTTCCGGAATCCGCAGCGCGGAGCTCGTTGAGAGTGTCGTGGAATACCTGGGCCTCGCTGCGTCCGACAAAGGCCGGAACCGCGAGTTCGTAAAACAGATCGAATTCCATAAACGATAGAATACCCTATATTCACGCAGTTTCCCGATGTTCGAAGTCGGGTGGCCAATTGGAGAGCATCAAGCGATGGCAGAACCGCTGCTGGTTGGCGCATACGGGTGGGAGTATGACAGCTGGGTTGGGGCTTTTTATCCGCCGCAGCTGCCCGACGAGTGGCGGTTCTGTTACTACAGCAACAGGCTGCGCAGTGTGCTGCTGCCGGCAGATATCTGGCGCAGCGTCGCACCGGATACGGCGAGACATCTGTTGCAGGACAGCGATCCGGAGTTCCGCTTTGTACTCGAGCTTCCCGCTATGCTGGCCCAACCCCTGTCCGGAACGGCAATGCGGTCGGCGCTGGACGAATTTCGAAAAACGGTCGCCCCTGTTCGCGCGCAAACAGCCGGCATCCTCGTGAGCGTCGCGGCGTCGGTGGCTTCTGATCTCGCCTGGTTCTCCAGGCTCCTGCAGTCACTTGCCGCCGATCTGCCAGTTTGTGCCGATCTTCCCGCTGCTCATTGGCGTTCCACGGAAGCTTTGCAGATACTGGATCGTGTTGGCGCGGGTCTGTGCTGGCATCCAGATCACGAAAATGGTCCCCGGCCTGGGGGTCGCTTCCTTGTGGGACGCAGCGGCGGCGCTGAGCCGGACAAGCTGCGCTGCATGATTGACGCTATGACACTCTGGCGTACACCTGGTTCTGCGGCAGGCCTGTTCTTCGATGGCAAAACCGCGCCCAGGGCCGCGCAGGACACGCGCATTATTGCCGAGCTGCTGGAAGCCTGAGTGAAGGAAAAGCAGGATCCGGCAACTTGGATCTGGGCTGGTCACGGCATACAATTGTGATGCTATTGCGTCGCCCAGATCAGGTAAGGGGCACAGTGGCCGCCAGTTCGTTTGGCCCGCTGGAGCGCGGTAGAACGGTGACCACGTACTGCTCCGGGACGAAGCGAATTGCGACGTGCTGACAAGTCGCGCCTCACACGGCTAGAATGTGCTGTATTGTGGCATGGAGGCGGGCGCATAGTCCTGTTCCAGGTCAGTATTCTGTTAAAGGCAACCGGAATAATCGATTGGGCACTCCTCAAGTAGTTACCCGCAGCAGCGAGACGCTGGTCGACATCCGCAACCTGCATTTCAATCGGGGTGAGCGCTCCATACTGAACGATCTGTCCTTGACCATTGCGCGCGGCAAGGTCACTGCCATTATGGGCGGGAGCGGTTGTGGCAAGACTACGCTGCTCAATCTGATCGGTGGCCAGCTTCGGCCAAGCGCGGGCCAGGTGATTGTAGATGGCGTGTCGGTACCGGAGCTCAGCAAGCGCGAGCTGTTCGAGCTGCGCAAGCGTATGGGCATGTTGTTTCAGACAGGCGCGTTGCTCACTGATCTCAGCGTCTATGAGAATGTGGCGTTTCCCATTCGCGAGCACAAGCGCCTGCCCGAGGCGATCCTGCATCACGTGATTCTCATGAAACTCGAAACTGTGGGTCTGCGTGGGGCGCGTGATCTAATGCCATCGGAGCTTTCTGGTGGCATGGCGCGGCGTGTGGCGCTTGCGCGTGCAATCGCGCTCGAGCCCATGATGATCATGTATGACGAGCCGTTTACCGGACTCGATCCGATTTCCAAGGGCGTCATTGCCAAGCTGATCCGCGAGCTCAATACCGCCCTTGGTATCACCTCGATCGTGGTTTCCCATGACGTGGCCGAGACCTGCCTGATCTCCGACTACGCCTATCTCATGGGCGACGGCCGCATTCTCGGTCAAGGCACACCGGAGGAGATAAGCAAGTCCAAATCGGAGCATGTGCGCCAGTTTATGGACGGTCTGCCTGACGGACCAGTACCGTATCAGTACCCTGCAACCGGATACCTCGAAGACCTGCTGCAGGGAGGTGGTGAGTGAACCCGTTTCTCAAGCTTGGTCAGACTGCGGTCGGTGGTGTCGAGGGGCTCGGCCGTGCCAGCCTGTTTCTCCTGGAAGTCATATCCGGTACCTGGCAGCTGGGGAAACGTTTCGAACTTGTAGTGCAGCAGATTTATGCAGTCGGTGTACTCACGCTGCTGATAATTCTTGTTTCTGGCCTTTTTGTCGGCATGGTGCTCGGTCTTCAGGGCTATAACACGCTTGCAAAGTTCGGCGCTGCCGAATCTCTCGGATTGCTGGTGGCACTGTCTCTGGTGCGCGAACTTGGGCCGGTTGTGACGGCGCTGCTGTTTGCCGGCCGTGCCGGTTCGGCTCTGACTGCTGAAATCGGCCTGATGAAGGCGACTGAACAACTGGCCGGTATGGAAATGATGGCGGTTAATCCCATAAACCGGGTGATTGCTCCGCGCTTTATTGCCGGCATAATCGCGCTGCCGCTGCTTTCCACGCTTTTTTCGGCGGTCGGCGTGCTTGGCGGCCACCTCGTCGGAGTCGGCCTGCTTGGCGTTGACAGCGGGGCATTCTGGTCGCAGATGCAAAGCGGCGTTGATTTCCATGATGACGTGATGAATGGCGTGATCAAGAGTCTGGTTTTCGGCGTGGTGGTGAGCTGGATCGCGGTGTTTCAGGGCTATGATTCGGTTCCAACTTCCGAAGGCGTGAGCCGGGCGACCAATCGAACGGTCGTTTTCTCGTCGCTCGCGGTGCTTGGCCTGGATTTCATCATGACGGCATTGATGTTCAAGTGAGGAAGAACATGATACAGAGACGGCAGTTGGAACTATGGGTCGGAGTGTTCGTTGCAGCGGGGCTGCTGGCGCTCGCTATGCTGGCATTCCGTGTCGGCAACCTCACTGCCGGGGAAGTGGTCGATGGGTACAAAATCAAGGCCGAGTTCAACAATATCGGCGGTCTCAAGGTGAAGGCGCCGGTGACCCTCGCGGGAGTGAGCATTGGACGGGTTTCGGAAATCCGTATCGACCCGGCCAACTACCAGGCGGAGGTCACGATGAACATTGATGGTCGCTACAACAACATACCGGAAGACACGAGTGCATCGATCCTGACCGCGGGCCTGCTTGGTGAGCAGTACGTAGGTCTCGATCCCGGAGGGTCGGGCCAGTATCTGAAAGGCGGTGACAAGATACAGATCACCCAGTCGGCGCTGGTATTGGAGAAGCTTGTGAGCCAGTTTCTTTTCAATGCCGCAGCCAAACCCGATGCGGCCAAGAAACCGTAGCCGCCGGCAGCCACGAACAAAAAGGAGCAGAGAATGAAAAAGATAGCAGCGTTACTGCTGATAATGCTGGTTGTCGGAATGTCCCCGGTGCGTGCGGATGTCATGCCGCAGCAGCTTGTACATCAGACTACCGACGATATCCTGGCCACGATCAAGGCCAATCGCGCGGCTTACGCCAAGGATCACTCCAAGCTATACAAGCTTGCGGAAGAAAAGGTGCTGCCCTATTTCGATTTCGTGCGCATGTCCCAGTGGGTGCTTGGCCGCAATTGGCGTACCGCCACGCCGGAACAGCGCGCGCGCTTTGTCCCGCTATTCCGCGACCTGCTCGTTCGCACCTACTCGACTGCGCTGCTCAACTACACCGACCAGCAGATTATCTACCTGCCGCTGACCATGCACCCGGGCGATGCCGACATTCAGGTCAAAACTGAGGTAAAGCAGTCAGGCGGCGCGCCGAATATTCCGATTTACTACAGTTTCTACAAGACCCGGGACGGAAGCTGGAAGGTTTATGATGTCAGCATTGACGGAATAAGCCTGGTCACCAACTACCGCTCGGTCTACGCGAGCAAGATCCGTGAGGAAGGAATGGATGCGCTGCTTGCGTCTCTGGCAGCGAGTGATACGCAGTTGCACAAGAAATAGAACCATGGCAAGCAGCGTCGCGGAAGTGCAGTCGCTGTCCGGCCCTCTGGTTTTCGACACCGTGCCTGACATCTACGCGTCATCGACCGGCTGGTTCTCCGGCACGGGCGACCTGATTGTGAATCTCGAGGTGGTGACCCAGTCAGACAGTGCCGGTCTCGGGTTGCTGATCGAGTGGCTGCGCCTGGCACGTACCGCCGGGCGCACTCTCAAGTTCATCAATATTCCATCCCAGATGCAGGTGCTTATTCGAGTCAATGGCCTGCAGGACACCCTTGTTTAGCGACAAGGACGGGTAGACGGCAATGGTTGCGGCTGTCGCAGTTTCCGGTGTTCACAAGCGTTTCGGATCGGTGCAGGCGCTTAAGGGCATTGATCTCGTTATCGAACGCGGCGAGTTTTTCGGCCTGCTTGGACCGAACGGCGCCGGTAAATCCACTCTGATCAGCATCATTGCCGGCCTATGCCGTGCCAGTGCCGGACATGTGGCTGTGCTGGATCACGATGTCGAAACCGACTATCGAAAGGCCCGCCAATGCCTGGGCGTTGTTCCGCAGGAGCTTGTATTCGATCCTTTTTTCACGGTCCGCGAGATTTTGCGTATCCAGTCCGGCTATTTCGGGCTCGGACGCGAGAATTACGCCTGGATCGATGAACTCATCGAAGCGCTTATGCTGTCGGACAAGGCCGACGCAAATCTGCGCACGCTTTCCGGAGGCATGAAACGTCGCGTTCTTATTGCTCAGGCACTGGTTCACCGGCCGCAGGTCGTCGTACTGGATGAACCAACCGCCGGTGTCGACGTTGGACTGCGACAGTCACTGTGGCAATTCATTCAAAGGCTGCATCGCGAGGGTCATACCATTGTTCTCACAACCCACTATCTGGAAGAGGCCGAGATGCTGTGCGGACGCATTGCGATTCTTGACCAGGGTCGCATCGTGGCGCTCGACACGAAAGATGACCTGCTGGCTCGTGGCATGGCACAGGCAACCCTGCGCCTGATTACGGCCCGGCCGGTAACGACATTCCCGCCGGCGGTGGCGGGTAAGGTCAGAAAAATCGAAGGCAACCACGTGGAGCTGCAACTCAATCGTCATACAGACTCGGTCATCGCTGTCCTGGATGCGTTGCGTCTCGGTGGTGCCGAGGTTCTGGACCTGCGTATTCAGGAACCGGATCTCGAGGATGTATTCATGGAACTGACGCGCAAGGATCGCCAATGAATGTTCGTGGTTTGGTGGCTCTTTTCCGCAAGGAGGTGCTGCGGTTCTACAAGGTTCTGCTGCAGACCGTACTTGCGCCGATGATCACCGCGTTGCTGTATCTGCTTGTGTTCTCGCATGTTCTGGACAGACATGCACAGGCCTTGCCAGGGGTCGGTTACACGGCCTTTCTTGTCCCCGGCCTCATGATGATGTCGGTGATACAGAATGCATTCGCCAACAGCTCATCGAGTCTGATCCAGTCGAAGATTACCGGCAATCTGGTATTTGTTCTCCTCACCCCGTTGTCGGCGTTTGAGCTTTTTCTCGCTTTTGTGCTTGCGTCCGTGGTGCGTGGCACGGTAGTCGGCATTGGGGTTTATCTCGTGACGGCTTTCTTTATCCACGTGCCTGTGCGCCACCCGGCGATCGTGCTTTTGTTTGTGTTGCTGGCGAGCGCCTCTCTTGGGGCGCTGGGTGTCATTGCCGGTGTGTGGGCGGACAAGTTCGATCAGCTGGCCGGATTCCAGAATTTCATCGTCATTCCGCTGTCATTTCTGAGCGGCGTGTTTTATTCGATACACTCGCTTCCGGGGTACTGGCAGCGCTTGTCGCACATTAATCCCTTCTTTTACATGATTGACGGCTTCCGCTACGGGTTTTTCGGCATTTCCGACGTAAGCCCGACCGTCAGTCTGATGGCCGTATCCCTGTTTCTGGCAGCAGTGTCGGCAATAACCCTGGGGCTGCTGGCGCGCGGCTACAAGATTCGTAGCTAACCCCCAGGACGGGTAGCGTAGGCGCCAGGCCGATTCCATGAGTTTTCGTAGCGGCGCTTTATCGCAAACCGCATACGGCGTATTCTCCGGGGCTTGAATTAGTCAAAATAGAGCGGATATTGATCTAATGGTGCGGCCTGAAGATATAAAGCAGTTGATAGAGGCTGGACTTCCCGGTGCGCGCGTCCAGGTTGCCGGCGACGGCCAGCATTTCGAGGCAGTTATCGTCTCGAGTGAGTTTGCAGGCAAGAGCATGGTGGCCCAGCACCAGATGGTTTACCGGACTTTGGGTGACAAGATGCGCGCGGAAATTCACGCCCTGTCGATGCGGACACTGACGCCTGACCAGGCGCCATAGGCTGCCGACTGGATGGCAACGAACGAGGTGAATTAAAGATGAATGTGCAGGACAAGATCAGACAACAGGTAACAGACAACGGCATAATCCTTTACATGAAAGGCACGCCGCAGGCTCCGCAGTGTGGTTTTTCGGGCAGGTCAGTACAGTTGCTTGAGGCATGTGGAGCAAAATTCGCCAGTGTCAACGTACTGTCCGATCCGGACATACGTGACGGCATTAAGCAATTCTCCAGCTGGCCGACCGTTCCGCAGCTCTATATCAAGGGCCAGTTTATCGGCGGATGTGATATCATGACCGAGCTTTTCCAGAAGGGCGAGCTGCAGAAGCTTGTTGCCGGCGCGCAGGGATAAATCCGGTGCACCCCGGCTGACGCCGCGACAAATTGGAACGACATCCGGGCTGCCCATTGTGGCGGCCCGCTTTTTTTCGGGCTATGGTTTTCTCAAGAAGCGCACCGCGAGGGTAGCGGGATTATGGACAAACTCATTGTAACCGGCGGTTATCCGCTGCGCGGCGAGATCCGCATATCCGGCGCCAAGAACGCGGCCCTCCCCGTGCTGGTCGCGTCAATTCTGGCTGACAGCCCGATGGTGATTGGCAACGTCCCGCATCTTCAGGATATCACCACCACCATGGAGCTTCTGGGCCGCATGGGTGTGAATCTGGTGGTCGGGGAAAAAATGACCATCGAGGCTGATACCAGCACCATTCGGGATCTGCGTGCGCCGTATGAACTTGTAAAAACAATGCGCGCTTCAATACTGGTACTGGGACCGTTGCTGGCGCGCTTCGGCGAAGCCGAGGTCTCGATGCCGGGCGGATGCGCAATTGGTTCGCGTCCGGTCAACCTGCACATCAAGGGATTGCAGGCGATGGGAGCTGAGATCTCGATCGATGAAGGCTACATCAAGGCGCGCGCCAAGCGCCTCAAAGGTGCACACATCTTCATGGACATGGTGTCGGTGACGGGTACGGAGAACCTGATGATGGCTGCCACCCTGGCTCAAGGAACTACCATCATCGAGAATGCCGCGCGTGAACCCGAGGTCACTGATCTGGCGCGTTGTCTGGTCAGTATGGGCGCAAGGATTGCCGGTGCGGGAACAGACGAGATCACTATTGAAGGCGTGGATCGTCTCGGCGGCGGAAGACACGATGTGATTCCCGACCGGATCGAGACAGGCACCTATCTTGTTGCGGCAGCCATGACGCGCGGCAATGTCAGATTGCGCAACGCCCAGCCCAATCTGCTGGAGGCGGTTTTAGACAAGTTGCGTGAGGCCGGAGCACACATCGAGACAGGGCCGGACTGGGTCAGCCTGGATATGCGTGGCCGCCGCCCGAAAGCAGTGAGCTTGCGCACGGCGCCCTATCCGGCATTTCCCACTGATATGCAGGCGCAGTTTGTCGCAATGAACGCAATTGCCGAAGGCACTGGAACCGTTACCGAGACCGTGTTTGAAAACCGCTTCATGCATGTGCAGGAACTCCAGCGCATGGGAGCCGACATTGAGCTGCAGGGCAACACCGCAATTGTGCGTGGTGTGGAACGGCTGCGCGGAGCACCGGTGATGGCTACGGATCTGCGCGCATCCGCTAGCCTCGCCCTTGCGGCTCTCGTTGCCGAGTCGGAGACGGTCGTGGACCGCATATATCATATCGACCGCGGTTACGAGTGTATCGAGGAAAAGCTTGCACAGCTGGGCGCGCACATCCGCCGTGTTCCGGGGTCTTCCCGATTCCAGGCTGATGTCGGTACGCCGGCGATTCGCGCCACAGGCACGGCGGAACAACGCACCACGGCCGCAAAGCCCTCAGGGTGAGCCATGATGCCGCTCACCATCGCCCTTTCCAAGGGACGGATCCTTGAAGACATACTGCCGCTGCTTGCGCGGGCCGGAATCGAGCCGCGCGAGAGTCCGCTAGAAAGCCGCAAGCTCGTAATCGAGACCAGCTGCCCGGAAGTGAAGCTCGTGATTATCCGGGCTGCCGATGTACCCACCTACGTGCAGTATGGGGCGGCCGATCTTGGCGTCGCCGGCAAGGACGTGCTCATGGAATACGGAGGCGACGGCCTTTATGAGCTGCTCGATCTCAGGATTGCGGCCTGCCGACTCATGGTAGCCGAGCCGGCACGATTGGCGGAAAGCGATGACCCGCGCCAGTGGATACGACTGCGCATCGCAACCAAATACCCCATGATTACCCGGCGGCACTTTGCCGCCAAGGGCATTCAGACTGACATTATCAAGCTCTATGGATCCATGGAGCTTGCGCCGCTGGTGGGCCTGTCCGATCGCATCGTCGACCTGGTCGGTACCGGCCAGACCTTGCGTGCCAACGGGCTTGTAGAAGTTGAGCACATCGCCGATGTCAGCGCTTGGCTCGTGGCCAACAAGGCCTCGATGAAAATGAAACATGCATCATTAAAGGATCTGGTACAGCGCCTCGGTGCTGCCGCTGGCGCCTGACATATAGCTGCCATGATCGCGATTACAGAGCTAAATAGCGCCGACGGCGATTTCCCTCGGGCCCTGGATCGCCTGCTCAATCGCATCGAAGAGACCGATGCCGGCATTGAGGTGCGAGTGCGCGAGATTGTGGCGGCTGTGCGTTCGCGCGGCGACCGGGCGTTGCTCGAATTTACCGAACGTTTCGATCGATTTGTCCCTGCGTCGGCTGCTGCATTGGAGGTGGCTAAACCCAGCCTGCGGCAGGCGGCGGAACGGGTGCCGCCAGCGCAGCGTGCCGCATTGGAGACAGCTGCCGAGCGCATCCGGCGCTACCATGAGCATCAGCGCATCGATTCCTGGACCTATACCGAGCCCGATGGCACGCGCCTTGGGCAGACCGTCACGGCCCTCGATCGCGTCGGTCTCTACGTGCCGGGCGGAAAGGCAGCCTACCCGTCGTCGGTACTGATGAATTCGATTCCTGCGAAGGTCGCCGGTGTGGGGGAACTCGTCATGGTTGTGCCGACCCCCGAAGGCCGCGTCAATGATCTTGTGCTTGCAGCGGCGCATATCGGCGGTGTCGATAGGGTATTTCGTATCGGCGGGGCGCAGGCGGTGTCGGCGCTCGCCTATGGCACCGAAACCGTTCCACGCGTAGACAAGATCGTTGGTCCGGGCAATATCTACGTTGCGACGGCCAAGCGCATGGTTTTCGGCCAGGTGGACATCGACATGATCGCAGGTCCGTCTGAGATTGTTGTGGTCTGCGACGGCAAGACCAACCCTTCCTGGGTTGCGATGGACCTGTTTTCCCAGGCCGAACACGACGAACACGCGCAGGCAATCCTGATCAGTCCGAGCGAGGAATTCCTGCACGCGACGCGCGCGCAGATGGAGATTCTTCTTGGCGAAATGGAGCGCGCCGACATTATTCGCGCGTCGATCGAACAGCGCGGTGCACTTATTCTCGTGCGTAACCTTGAGGAAGCCGCGGAAATTGTAAATCGAATTGCACCCGAACATCTGGAACTGTCGGTCGATGAGCCGGAGCGAATCGCCGCGCTAGTGCGGCATGCAGGAGCAGTATTTCTGGGGCGGTACACGGCCGAAGCGCTGGGTGACTACTGCGCAGGTCCGAATCACGTTTTGCCGACTTCCGGGACGGCGCGATTCAGCTCGCCGCTTGGCGTCTATGATTTTCAGAAACGCACGAGCCTGATCGAGTGTTCTGTGGATGGCGCATCCGAGCTTGGCAAGACCGCGTCAGTTCTGGCGCGCGGAGAAGGTCTCACTGCGCATGCGCGTTCGGCAGAATTCCGTATCAAGAACCGCGGCAAGCAGTAAATGGAAGAGGCAATCTGCAGGATCGTTTACCGTTTGTGGTGTGATACCTTTTGCTATCTCCGATGAGTACTATCGCCGAAAGAGTCGCGCGCTTGATTCGACCCGAGATTCGCGCGCTCAGGCCCTATCATGTGCCGGACGCGGCCGGACTGATCAAGCTCGATGCCATGGAAAATCCCTACGCCTGGCCCGAGCCGGTCAAGCAGGAATGGCTCGGTCGCCTGCACGAGGTAGCGATCAACCGCTATCCCGATTCGTCGGCGCGGGCGCTGCGTACAGCGTTGAAAAAGCTCCTGGCAGTGCCGCGTGGGATGGATCTGCTTCTGGGAAACGGCTCGGATGAGCTGATCCAGCTGATCCTCATGGGTATCG
>VFSW01000407.1_pt1 | contig 62626 bp, 49 predicted proteins | sample 5358111 | NCBI WGS metagenome assembly VFSW01 (sample SAMN11554181, study PRJNA540505) | mine drainage metagenome | isolation source: sediment from site ElyBrook_90M | place: USA: Ely Copper Mine, Vershire, VT | collected 2017
TTTTTCGCCGGATCGTCGGAGAACGAGTTCCAGCGGATCACGTCTTCGTTGCGGATCGAGGTCTGTTTGCGTATCGGCACCAGCGCGTACAGGCCCTTATCGTTTTGCGGGCCGTCCACATCGATGCCCAGCCATTTGCCGTCGCGCGAGAACGAGTGGCAGTTGGCGCAGGTAGGCAGGCCTTCCATCATCACGCGGCTGCGCCCCGTCGACAGGTCCATCATCCGCCACGCAATCAGCGGCACTGCCTCGGGCGGCAGCGGGGCGATCACGCCGTGCTCGCCAAAGTTCACCGGAATCAGCGGCACGTCGCGGTAAAAGACCGGAGCGCCCACCGGGTCGCCGGAGATGCTAAGCGCGATTTGCCCGCTGGAAACCGGCTTCTCCATCTTTTCATCCTCGTAGCCGAGAAACCGCACCGTGACTGGCTGCTTGACGCCGTGCTTCTTGACCTCGCTCCAGGTGGTCGCGTCCGCCTTCCAGGAATGCCCGGCCTCCTGGTTGGGAGTGAGTGCCGGCGTCACCGCGCCGGCCTTGGCGCAGCGCTCGTCAATTGGTCCAAGCTGCAGCCGCGGGCCCTGCGATTTCACCCGCACCGGCGCGGCGCCGTCCCCGAACTCGAATCCGATCACCCACAACTTCGCACGCGGTTCGGCATCGCGCCACTCCATCGTTGGCGGGACAAGGTCGGGCGGAAAGACGGAACCCGCCGCGGGGTAATCGACGGTAATCGCGCCAGCCGCCGCTGGCGCGGCTGGTGGCGTAGTCTGGGCCACCAGAATTGCCGTCGCCAGTACTGTCACGAATATCAAATGCGCCTTCATCCGCGCACCACGCCGCCCATTCGCTCCGGATTCCTTCGCGTCTTGCTCCCCTGACAGTCTCGAGTCTCTGCCCGCTCCCGGCCGGAGCCGAGCCCGGCCCGGCGAATCACCTGCCAAGGTAATCGACGCAGCGGCCGGCATCCATCGAGGACGGTACGAAGAACACTCGAGCTTATCGCATGGAGACCGGCTGGTCCGCTCACACTCGCCAGCGTGAAGCCCGCACCCACATTTCTGCTCTGCCATCCCGGCCGAGATCGATTACGCGTGAATTATACATCCGATCGCCCCGATCCGAGCCGGTTATCTCTCGTTGTCTCGGGCCCAACCTCCACGGAACGCCGGCTTCGGCCTTGCTTTGTTCTGTTCGAGATCCCATTGCGGACAGTTCATGAACGCGTCGAGCGACACCGGGGAGCGGGGTTTGCTCCGCCGATCCGCAGACTCGAAAAGTGTTGAACGCCAAAGTGCTGGAAATTGGCGCGAAACACCCGGCGTTTCCCTGGCAACCTGCCGATGGCTCCGGCGCGAGGTCAGACTGCCGGCGCAAGCGGTGGCTATCACTACTGCGTCACAAACCGAACATTCTGATGTAGAAATGTTTTGTGGGTACACAAACCACGCCTCAAGGCCTACTGCACAGGACCGCTGCTGCCGGGTGAGCGCAAAAGCGTGGAGCCCATGGCCGCGCATCTGGCCGGCGACAATGTCTAGCGCTCGCGCCGGTCGCTGCATCATCGGGTAGCGGACGCGCCGTGGAGTGACGAGGCGGTGCTGGAGAGTGTGCGAGCGCAGGTCCTCACCGCGATGAGGCAGGACGGCCCGGTGACAGCCTGGATTGTGGACGACGCCGGCTTCCCGAAGAAAGGAACGCATTCGGCCGGGGTGGCTCGCCGGTACTGTGGACAGGTGGGCCAGCAGGAAAACTGTTCTGTATCTGCTGGAGAACTGGGCCAAAAACCTGGCGAGATGGAAGGCCGCCGGGACAGCGTTTCCAACGAAGCGCGCCATTGCCCTCGCGCAGATTCGCCAGGCGCTGGAGCAAGGAATCCCCACGGCGCCGGTAGTGGCGGATGCCGCCTACGGGAACGACAGCCAGTTTCGGGAAGGCGCCACAGCATTGCATCTGCGCTGTGCGGTGGGCAGGCACGAGAACATGACCGTCTGGCAGCCGAGCGAGACGCCCCAGCCGAAGCCGCGACGGCCGGGAAAGGGACGTCCAGCCAAACGGTTTGATCGGGACGCGGAACATCGTCCGCTGGCGGTGAAAGAGCTGGCTCTTGCCTTGCCGGTATCGGTGTGGAAAACCGTCACCTGGCGGGAGGGGACCCGGCATGAAGGGAAATCGCGTCTTGCCGCCGTTCGCGTTCGACCGGCTCACCGGGATCCCCTGCGCAGCGGGCCGCACCCGGAAGAATGGCCGTTGATGGAATGGCCGAAAAGCGATACAGAGCCCGCCAAATACCGGCTGTCCACTCTGCCGCCGCAGAGCAGACGGACGGTGCTGGTGCGGCTCGCCAAACATCGCTAGATCATCGAGCGAGACTACGAAGCGCTCAAACAGGAAATGGGGCTGGGACATTATGAAGGCCGCGGCTGGCGAGGATTCCATCACCACGCCACGCTCCGCATTGCGGCTTACGGGTTCCTGGCGATCGAGCGGACCCGCTTTTCCCCCTCCGCCCGCGCCGCTGGACTGGAGCTACGCGCGACGCGGATTCCGCCCCACTTCCAGCCCCGCGGCTCGCCGCGCGCGCCCCGAACGGCATAATCCGCACTCCATCGCCAAAACGATCTTCACCGCCCCGCGCTAGCGCCCAGCGCCCGCTCGATCGCCGCGCTAAGTTCCACCGGCCGGAAGCTCTGCTCGTCGAGCCCGCTTTCATAGCTCACCACGCCGTCCGTGCCGATCACGTACACCCGGCTCGGCCACGCCGCGTACAGCCCCTCCACTCTGCCATCCAACCCATCCGTTAGCACGGGATACGCGATGTGCAGCCGCCGCGCGCACAACGACGCGTTCGCCGCGCGCTCGCGCGCCGTCTTCGGCTCGGCCAGATCGATGCCCTCGCGCTCGTTTTGCGTGCTCTGCCATTCACCGCCACCCGCCCCGTGCGCTTCGCGAATGTACACCATCAGGAATGCCGCCCGCCCTCCATACTTCGCATACAGCGTATTCAGCGGTCCCGCCCCGTGCCGGAACTGCGGGCACGTGTAACTCCCGAACGCGAGCACTACCGGCTTCGCGCCGCGAAACGCGCCCAGGCGAACAACCCGCCCCGTCCCCAACTCGGCCAACTGGAACCCCGGCGCCGCCGTCCCCTGCAGGTGCCGCGCATTGACCTGCGCCGCCGCGTCATTGCGGGTCCGCCAAAACTCCGGCCACGTTGCGGCTAGATGCTCGCGCTCCCGCCGCGCATCCGCGGCCTCCCACGTCGCGGCCAGCAGGTTCGCCAGCGCCAGGTGCGCCTCGGGCGACGCCGGCCGCGCCTCCGCGGCCCGCCTCACGAGCGGCAGCGCCTCCTCGGTCCGTCCGCGCTCGGCCAGAATCGCCGCTAACTGCATGTTCGCGTCGAAATCGTTCCCGTCCAGCGCCAGCGCCTTCCGGAACGCCGCCTCCGCCCCATCCGCGTCCCCGGTCGCCAGCAGCGCCTGTCCGTAGTACGACTCGAGCGACGGCAGCTCCGCGTTCCCTTTCACCGCCTGCCCCAGCTCCGCGACGGCCTGCGGATATTGCCCCTTGCCGAGCAGGCTCACGCCGGCCAGGTAATGCGCCTCGGCCGAATCCCCGTCCCGCAGAATCCGGTCCACCCACGCCTGCCCCTGATCCGCACGCCCGGCCCGAATCAACGCCATGCCCAGCAGATAATCGAGCGCCCGGTCGTCCGCGTGCTCCGCCGCATACGGCTCGATTAGGTTTGCCGCCTGCGCGGCTTCTCCCTGACGCAGCTCGCAGTCCGCCGCCAGCAGCGCCGTCCGCAGATCCTGCGGCTGCGCGCCATGCACCGCCAGCAGCTCCTTCTCCGCCTCGGCATACCGCGCGGACTTGTAATAGGCGAGCCCCAGATTCAGCCGCACGCCGTCCAGCCCCGGTTGAATTTCGAGCGCCTTGCGATACTCGCCGATGGCTTCTTCATATCGCCCCACCGCCGCGTACGCCGCGCCCAGATTCGACAGCGCCTGGGCATTTCGCGGATCGAGCGCGAGCGAGGCCCGGTACTCGCGGATCGCGCCTTCAATGTCCCCCGCCCGGTGTAGCTCGACCCCGTGCCGAAACGCCTCGCCCGCATTTTCCTGCGCCCACGCGAGCACCGCCGCGCACACCACAGTCCCCGCGTTCCGGGCCGCGCGCCCGAGCCAATGGCCTGTTCTCCGTCGCGACACGATGCCAGTATAAGCCGCCCGCTCAGTTCCCGCCCGCCCGCGTCACTTCGATCGCGTCGATGCACGCATAATTCACCGACGGAACCAGCGAGAGCACCAGCTTTCCCTGTGGGTTCGCTTCGAGCCCCCGAAAGACCTTCATCAGCGCGCGGTCCGACCCGCCCGCCTCGCGAAAAATGTCCATATCCCGCTCGAGCGCCGTCCCGTTGCAAAAAATATCAAACCGCCGGCTCCCCACGCCCCCGCCCGCCACCTTCCCAGGGCCGAACCACCGCTCCGCGAAGCGCAGCGTCAAATCGTATTTCCCCGGCGCTACCGGAATCTTGTAAACCAGATTGCCGAACCGCTCTCCCGCATACAACTCCCCGTCGTCGGCCCCCTCGACCATTGGCGTCCGCTCCGCAAGCCTCCCGCCGCGGAAGTGCCGGTCCCCGCTCCACACCCGTCCAAGACGGTCCGCATACTCCCGCTGCTGACAAAGAATCCGGATCGGCTTCAGCCCACCGCTGTCGCCCGGCGTGATCTCGATGGCATTGACGAACGCCTGCCCCGTTTCCCCGGTGAACTCCAGATGCAGCTTCCCGTCAGGCGCTGGCGCAATCCCGGCGAACACCCGGCTATCCTCTTCGTTTGCACCGGCGTCGCTCGCCACGTCAAAATCGCTCAGCAGCGGCCTTCCGTTCGCGAGCACCCGGAAAATCCGGCTGGTTTCCTCCCCGCCGCTTGTGTTGCCAGCGCCAAACTCCGTCTCCGCGAAAAACAATCGCAGTTCGTACAACCCGGACCTCAGGGGAATCTCATACCGGAATGCCCCTTCCCTCCTTGATCGATACAGCATTCCATCTTCGTCTCCGCGCACAACGCCACCCGCCGCCCGCCGCGCTTCACCGCCCGTGTAGTACCGGTCCGCCAGCCACTCGTCGCCGTCCCGGTCCACGCCACCCTCTGTCGCCCCGGCCAGAATTCGCACGGTTCCTGAAGGCAGCGAAGCCGTCTCCAGTTCGCGGCGGTACCGCCGCGTCACGATCACCCCGACCGCCAGCGACGCCGCCAACACCGCCGCCACTCCCACCCACGCCGCCGCGTAGGTTCTCTGGCGCGGCGCTCTCGTGCCCTCCTCGACCCCCGCCGGCGGCTCCGCCTCCAGCCGCCGCACGAACTCCGGCACGTACTTCCCGGGTGGAATTATGACCTGGATCGCACGCCCGGATCCTTCCCCGGCATAGTACTCCTGCAGGCGCTTCCGCAGCCGGTGCGCCTCTACCCGCACGATCGAGTCTTTCCGCTGATCGAAGTCCGCCGGCCGCCCCAGCGCCTCCACAGCGATGTTGTATTCCTTGATCTCGTCCGCGGCGCCCGCTAGGTACTTCTCGCCGATATACCGCAGCATCCGCTCGAGCCCCGGCGCCCGGTGAAAGATACCCGACGAGAGCAAATGCGCTACCTCGTCCCGTTCAAGTTCCAGATCCCGTCCGGACACTTTGTCCGTCATGACCGCCCCTTTGCCTGCGCTCGTTCCCGCTCTCCCATCCGCGGCGCAATCATTCTCGACTGCCTGTCTCGCGGCCGCGGTTCAGGAATACGTTGGCCATAGCATATCACCTCCCCTCGCCCAGCTTCACTTGGCCGTCGTTAACCCCAGCGTCCCTCTCAGGTTACCGATCCGTAACTATAAAGAAAAATAGACACTTATTCCCGTTAACGTAGGCGCTTGGCCCGCGTTAACCGCTTTAGCCTTTCCTGGCACGTAATCGAAACTTATTATGGACAAAGGTTTGTTGTACACGTGCTCACTCTGTGCCTGAGAACCAGTTCGCTCTGCGTTGGATCGCGCCCAGCCATGTCGGGAGGGCTAAACGGCGCTCCAGTGCATGAAATCCAGGCCGCGACAGCCAGGCTCCGCGATTCCCAGACACGGCTCGCGATTCCAGCCATCCGTATGTTGTCTTACGGTTTGATCCCCGCCGCCTTTGCAATTCGTCCGGGTGTCAACCGGCGCGTTCAAGTGCCCACGTACAAAGAAAAGTGTCTTTAGCCAAAGTGTCTTTTAAAGCCAATGTCAAATGAGGTTGCAACCACGGTCATGAAAAAACGCATCGTTCTGCTCGTCGGAGTGGCGCTGTTCCTGTTGCCGGCCATGAACTTGCCGGCGCAAGCGATTTACGGGACCCTGACTGGGGTCGTATCCGATCCTTCCGGGGCGGTCGTAGGGGGAGCAACCGTAAGGCTCATCAACGAGCAGGCCGGGTCCGCCCGCGACACCGTCACGAACTCGGATGGCTACTACACCTTCGCTTCCGTGGCGGTCGGCAACTTCACCTACAAGTTGACGGTCGAGTCCAAGGGCTTTAGCACGTATCAAGCCACCGGGCTGTCCATTCTCGCCGGCGAGAAGCGCAATGTGAACGTCAGCCTTCAGGTCGGCAATACGTCGCAAACCGTGGAAGTGAGCGGAGTGGCCTCTTCCATTGTCCCGGTTGACTCCGGCGAGAAGTCGGAAACCTTGACCGACACGGAACTTCAGAACTTTATTCAGGTCGGCAGCAACGCCGTCGAGTACCTCAAGATCATGCCCGGATTCGGCATCAATAACGGCACCACGAACCGGGCAAATTATACCGGCCAGGTCATTGGAATCAACGCCAACGGCGACGCCGGCAGCCAAAGCCCATTAAACAACGCGTTTTCCTACAACGGACTCCCCGGCAATTCGCTCAATGTCCTTTCCGACGGCGCCGACGCCTCCGACCCCGGCTGCAACTGCGATACGCCCGTGAACGCCAATTCGGACATGATCGCCGAGTTCGAGGTCGCGACGTCGAATTTCAGCGCAGAAAACCAGAAAGGCCCCGCCGTCGTATCCTCGATCACCAAATCCGGCGGCAGCGAGTTCCACGGTTCCGCCTTCTTCTATGCACGCGACTACGCGCTGAATTCCAATGACTCGTACTTTAACGCCACCGGCGCTCCGAAGCCGCAAAACAAATACTTTTACCCCGGCTTCACCATCGGCGGCCCGGTGATCATCCCCCACACGAACTTTAACAAGAACCGCAACAAGTTGTTCTTCTTCACCGGCTTCGAATACTTTTACCAGGTTCTCGACACCGGACTACTTACGGCGACCGTCCCCACCGCCGGTATGCTGCAAGGGAACTTTTCGCCTTCCGAAATTGCCAAATTGGGCAATATCACGGAGTCCGGCGCTCCACCGTTGCCACTTACGGCCGCCGCTCTCGCCAAGTACCCTGGCGGCATCATCCCGCCGTCGCAGGTCGATCCCAATATGGTCGCTCTCATGAAGTTATATCCGGCGGCCAACGCCAATCCGAACTCCACCGGCGGCTACAACTATGTCCAGTCGGAAATCTTCAATCAGAACAACACCCAGTGGATGACCCGCGTCGATTACAACATCAGCGACAACACCAAGTTGTTCGTACGCTATAACATGCAGCGCGAGACCCAGCAGTTCCCAGTAGGTCTCTGGTGGCGGAACGGGAACCAGGTTCCCTACCCGACCCCGGTCCAGGGCTTGAACAGTTCCGATTCGATTACCGCGTCGCTCACTCACGTCTTCAGCCCGTCCATGACCAATGAGTTCGTCTTCGGCTACACCTACATCGGCTTCCCGAACGTGTTTGAGGATCCCGCGAAGGTCAACCGCACAAACGTCGGATACACCTACACCGGGCTCTACAAGAATGGCGTCGCTCAGATTCCGTCCTTTGGCAGCAGCGGCCAAACCGCCCTGATATTCAATCCAGGCGGTTTTGAGGCCGGCGGGGCGTCGCAGGGCCTTTATGCCGACAAGTGGATGCCGAGCGCAAGCGACACCCTGACGAAGGTGATCGGCACGCACACGCTGAAAGCCGGCGCGTTCTGGGAATGGATTCGCAACGCGCAGCCGGCCAACAATAACACCAACGGCAATTTAGGATTCTCTCCGCCCGGCAACCCGTACACTTTGGGAAATCCATATGCGGACATGGTAACCGGAAACATTACCTCATACAACGAGACATCTTTCAACCGCATCAACGACATCAGTTACGACACCATCGAGGCGTTCATTCAGGACGACTGGAAGGTCACTAAGCGCCTGACTCTTAACTTAGGCTTGCGAATTTCTCACTTCCAGCCCTGGCAGGACCGGCTGGGTTACGGCTACTCGACATTCAATTACTCGAACTACAGCCCAAGCTGCACGCCGAACCAGTATTGCGGCTTCGAATGGAACAAGCGCGATCCAAACGTTCCGAACGGCGGCTTCCCGACCCGCTTCGCCTTCTACCAGCCGCGCTTCGGCCTCGCCTACGATCTCACGGGTTCTGGCAAGACCGTCATCCGTGGTGGCTGGGGCCGGTACTATTACCATGCCGGCCAGTTCACAAACGGCCTGGACGTCTCCGCGGGCGTGCAGACCGCTAATCTCTCCCCCGCCAACATCGGCGGACCGCTCTTAGCCAGCCAACTCAGCTCGATTCCGTTCGCCAGCCAGGCGCTGTCGCCTTTCGCCGTGAATAGCACGGACAGCATGCAGCCCTACACGGATAGCTATAACTTCACGATTTCCCGCCAATTGCCTTGGTCCAGCTTGCTCGAAGTCGCTTACGTCGGCAATCAGACGCACGACATCCCCAGCAGCGGTAACGGCGGCAGCCTCGGCTTCAATACATTGAACATCAACCCAGTCCCCGTCGGGGCTTTGCTTTCGTCCAAAAACGGCGGCGCGGACCCCAATAAGCTCAATCCCAACGCATTCCGCCCGCTGCAGGGTTTTTCGGACCTCTACGTCGCCACGAACAACGGTTGGTCAAACTACAACTCGCTCCAGGTAAACTGGATCCGGACCAAGGGCCGCTACACGATCAATATGAATTACACGTACAGCAAGGCTCTGGGCATCGTCGGTTTCTACGACCAGTTCAATCTGAACAACGACTACGGCGTTTTGCCGCAGAACCGCACGCAGGTCTTCACGGGCGCTTACTCCATTGACCTCGGCAGCCCGGTGCATGGGCAACGCGTGCTGGGCGCGATCACCAACGGCTGGCAGCTTTCGGGCGTCACACAACTCGAAAGCGGCGCCGACCTTACCGGCTTCAGCGGCCAGAACTTCGGCATGAACCTCAATAACGCCACTGTTCCTGGAACGAACTACCTGATTAGTAATGCGTCGATCCTGGGCACCCCCGACATTCAGCTCAATCCGGTCCTGACCTGCAATCCGACGGCCCACCTTGCGCCGCACCAATATCTCAACCCAAGCTGCTTCTCCATGCCGGGCCAGATCGGATTGAACGGGCCCACCATCATGCCGGCCTACTACGGACCGGCTTTCTTCAACTCCGACCTCGCGCTATTCAAGAACTTCAAGTTCACCGAGTCCAGGTCGCTGCAATTCCGTATCGACGGCTATAACTTCCTGAACCACCCGCTGTACTCGTTCACCGGAAGCAACCTCAGCCTGTCCTACAACCCCGCTACCGGCAAAGTCAACAACCCGGACTTCGGGACAACGACCAACACGGTAGGCAACCGCATTATCCAACTCGCTGTGAAGTTCTACTTTTAGCCGGTTCCTCCTGCCTCCGCGGCCCGCTACGCCTTCGCAAGGCGCCGGGCCGCGCACAGGGGGCGCCGGGAGGTTCCCAACCGGCGGCCTGCGAAACGTCCGCGCCTCCCCCGATAGCCCGATTCCGTCTCCCAAATCCGTCTGGCCGCTCCACTCTGCGCGCACTACGTCGCGAGGGTGTTCAAGGCCCCGTGCATCCCCCAAAAGTACTAGAACCGGATCGTCCTGAAACAGCTATTTTGAAACTAGACAACTGGCCGTTCTTCCCCCATACTCCAACATGGAGGAAGGAAAGAACATGCGCAAAGCCGCTCTTTCGGCTCAGTTAATTTTGTTGGCAGCGGTTATCTCCCCGATTCTCGTCCGGGGCGACTCGCTGTCCGTCTATGTTGGCTACGCGGACAATCTCCGCCCCAGCGGGTTTTTCCCCACTGTCTGGCTCGGTGGATCCGGCGTCGTTTCGCAATCCAGCGCCTCGATGAGTTTCGATTCCGGCGCCGTTCGCATCGACAACACTGGCTCGAACTCGATCGCGATCACTAACTTCGAGGTGTCTTTGAACAACGGTGGAATCATATTCAACTTCTGGAGCCCGTTAAACATCGCCGCTGGACAGACAGGCATTTTCACCGAAACCTCCGCTTACAATTTCGACTCGAGCGATAATGGGCAGTTCGGCAACGCCCCGCCAAATAACCTCGCGCCCAATAATTACCTGGGCAACGGGAACACCAATTTGATTGGCGGATGCAGCAGCAGTCCGAGCCTGTTCACCTCCGCTCAGGCCTCCGGCCCTTGTTCGCTGTCCAACGCCCCGGTGATTTCATTCAACGAAAACGGTACCCCGATGAGCTTCACCGACTCGGGCTTTATTCTGGATACCGGCCAATGGGATTTCGTCTACAACACTCCCTACGGCGAAGACGGCAACGAGTCCATTAACTGGAACTCCATTGGAGGCAGCAGCCGCGGCGGCAATTCGCCCGAACCGGCCAGTCTGCTCCTGTTCGGCGCCGGTCTTCTCACCACCGGGCTCCTGCGGAAGAGTCCGCGCGGACGCCGCTAATCCGTCCTCCTCACCCCCGGGGCGCCGGCCGATCATTCCGCGGCTGCGCCCCACCCCGCCTTCCCCGAACCTCTCGTGGCGCTCGCCTTCTTCTCGGCGCCCAGCGCTCGCCGCGTCCGCACTCGGGTGACGAGCCATATCTACCCCGGCACGCAGCGCGACTACTCAAGCAACATCCCCAGCGCGCTCGTGGACGCTGAAGTGCGTTCGAGGAAACCCGTGAGTTCCCCAGGCCGGGTCCGGTTACTCGACCGCGATCGTGACCGGCTGCTTGCTTTCGATGCCGCCAATGGCGAGTCCGATGGGTACGGCGCCCGAGGGAGCTTGATCGGGGATTTGGACGTTCACCTGTAAAACGCCTTGCACAAGATCCGGCGCACTGCCGGCGTAGAGCACCATCGCCGGCTGCCCGCCAATCGTCACGCTGGCTGACTGCGCCGCGCCGCACACCGGGGTCAACGCCTCCCCTCGCGCCGTTGTATCATCGCATGGAACCCCCAACCCATGAGACACGCGCTCTGTATTGCCTTGATCGCGACCAGCGCCCTCGCCGCCGACTACACGCTCGGCCCCGATTCCCAGCGCCACGACGGTGTCCCGCGCGGCGCCGTAACGCACTACACTATGACGTCGAGCCGTATGTACCCTGGCACGCAGCGCGACTACTGGATCTACATCCCCGCGCAGTATGACGCGGCGAAGCCGGCCTGCCTGATGGTCTTTCAAGACGGCAAGGGCTTTGTCAACGAGAACGGCGCGTGGCGCGTGCCCGTTGTGTTTGACAACCTGATCCACGCGGGCGCGATGCCACCCACCATCGGCGTGTTCGTCGATCCCGGCGTGCTGCCCGCGCGGTCGCCGAATCGGCAGGACCGCTTTAATCGCAGCTTCGAATACGACGCGCTCGGCGATCTCTACGCGCGCTTCCTCATCCTGGAACTCCTGCCCGAGGCCGCGCTCCACGCCAACTTCTCGGCCAATCCCGACGACCGCGCCATCGTCGGATCGAGCTCCGGCGGCATCGCGGCCTTCAACGCCGCCTTCACGCACCCCGAGGCCTTTCACCGCGTGCTCAGCTTCATCGGCAGTTACACGGACCTGCGCGGCGCCGACATCCTGCCGTCGCTCATCCGCAAGATGGAGCCGCTGCCGCTGCGCGTCTTCCTTCAGGACGGCGATCACGACCTGAATATCTACGCCGGCAATTGGTATCTCGGCAATCAGAGCATGGCCTCCGCGCTCGAATTCGCGGGATACGAATCGAACTTCGTCGTTGGCACGGAAGGCCACAACGGCAAGCACGGCGGCGCGATCCTGCCCGACGCTCTGCGCTGGCTTTGGAGGGATTATCCCAAGCCCGTCGCCCACGCCGAGTCCGCTTCGAGCGACCGCCATTTCGTTTCCGAGATCGCCGATCCCTCCTCGGATTGGGAAGTCGTGAGCCAGGGCCATCAGTTCACCGAAGGCCCGGCCGTCAATGCGAAGGGCGAAGTTTTCTTCGTCGATGCGCGCGGCGGAAAAATCTTCAAGATCGGCCTCGACGGGAAAGTGAGCCTGTTCAAGGACGACGATGGAATGATCAGCGGACTGATGTTTGGAGTTGACGGGCGGCTCTACGCCGCGCAGAACGGGCGTAAGCGCATCGTCGCCTACACGGCGGACGGCCAGGAGAAAGTGATCGCCGAAGGCGCCGGATCGAACGATCTGGCCGTGTCGAGCCGCGGCGCGATTTACTTCACCGATCCGGCGGACCATCGCGTATGGTACATCGACGCGAACGGCGCCAAGCGCGTCGTCCACGAAGGCCTCGCGTTCCCCAACGGCGTGCGCTTCTCGCCCGACGAATCGCTCCTGCTGGTCGCCGATTCCTACAGCCGTCTCGTCTGGTCGTTTCAGGTGCAGCCCGACGGATCGCTCGCCGACGCCGAGCCGTTCTACCGCCTTGAGATGCCCGATTCCGTGGCCTCGGGTCCGCTGCGCAGCCATCCGGACGGCATGACACTCGACACCCAAGGCTATCTCTACGTGGCGACGAATCTCGGCATCCAGATCTGCGATCAGCCCGGCCGCGTGGTCGCGATCCTTCGCAAACCCTCGGCCGCAAGCCCGTCGAATGTCGTCTTCGGCGGTCCCGATCTGCGCACGCTCTATGTTACAGCCGGCGATAAGGTGTTCCGCCGCCGCCTCCAACGCCAGGGCTTCTTCCCCTGGCAACCCGTGAAGCCGCCCAAGCCCAGTCTCTAAGGAGCAATGCTCATGACCACGAAAGCAATTTCCCGCCGCGCCTTCAACCTGGCGCTCGCCTCGAGTCCGCTCATCCTCCGCGCCGCGCCGGACTCGCAGGCGACGCGCGTCAGGATCGACACCGGGCGCGTCATCGGCGAAATCGATCCGAAGATTTACGGCAACTTCGCCGAGCACCTGGGCCGCTGCATCGAAGGCGGCATCTTCGAGGAAGGCTCGCCGCTATCCGACCCGGACGGCTATCGCAAGGATGTCATCGAGGCCATTCGCAATCTTCACGTCAGCCTGCTGCGATGGCCCGGTGGCAACTTCTCCTCGAACTATCACTGGATGGATGGCATCGGACCGCGCAACGACCGCCCGAAGCGGCTTGAAATGGCCTGGCACACGATCGAAGACAACCGCTTCGGCTCCCACGAATTCCTCAACTATGTCGAGAAGCTCGCCATCGAGCCTTACTTGTGCGCGAACTTCGGTACCGGCACGTGGCTCGAAGCGCAGCAGTGGGTTGAGTACTGCAACCTCGATGAAGACACGGCCATGACGCGCTTGCGTAAGAAGAACGGACGCGAGAAGCCATGGGGCGTTAAGTACTGGGGCCTTGGCAACGAGATGGATGGCCCGTGGCAGATGGGACACCGCAGCGCGGATGACTACGGCAAGTTCGCGCTCGAAGGCGCCAAACTCATGAAGTGGACCGACCCGTCAATCAAACTCGTCGCCGCCGGTTCATCGAACTACAATCCGAACGCCGACTGGGTCGGCTGGAACCGCACCGTCCTGAGCTATCTCAAGACGCACGCCGACTATCTCTCCATGCACCTCTACGTCGGCAACGCGAAGAACGACTACGAGACCTTTCTCGCCAGCGCGTTGAACCTCGCGGACAAGATCGAAACCGCCGAAGGCACGATCCGCGGCGCCATGATCGGCGAGCCGAAGCGCAAGATCTATATCGCCTGGGACGAGTGGAATGTCTGGTACCGCGCGCGCGGCGGCGGGCGGGAAAGCGGCCGGCGGATTCTCGAAGAGCGCTATAACCTCGAAGACGCGCTCGTCGTGGCGACGATGCTAAATACATTCGTCAACCACGCGCACATCGTGAAGATCGCCAACCTCGCGCAGATCGTAAACGTCATCGCGCCGATCTTCACGGACGAAACGGGGCTCTTCTTACAGACAACTTACTACCCGTTGCAGTTATTCGCCATCAACTCGCGCGGCTCGGCGCTCGAGCTGCTGATCGACGGCCCGACGTACTCGACCGCGGCCTATCCGCGCGTTCCCGTGCTCGACATCTCCGCCGCTTACGACAACGGAGCGCTCGTTCTGAACGTCGTGAATCGCAGCCGGACCGAGTCCGCCGCCGCCGATTTCGAGCTCGAGGACAAGCAATTCTCCGGCGATTTCGAGGCGGCCGAAGTAAACGGCCCGGATATCAAAGCGGAGAACGATTTCGGTAAAACGCTGGTGAAGGCGGTGCGTAAATCGGCGTCCGCGAGCGGCCGAAGCATGCGCTACACCTTCCCGCCGCACTCGTATACGATGCTCAAGGGCCGCCTCGCCTGAGAAGCCGGGTCACTTGGAGAACTGGGCGACAGCCGTGGTCTGCATGTTGCCGAGTACGACGGTGGTCACGGGATTTGTGCCGCGCGCCTTACCCGACCACTTCTTAAATGAGTACCCTGCGTTGGGCAACGCCGTCAGCGTCAGGCTTACGCCCTGCGGATAGATTCCGCCGGCCGGAGTTACCGAGCCGCCTTGGGGCGGCGCCACGACCACTTTCAACGTGACGGCGGGATTCACCTGATAAGTTACGCTGACGGCCGGCGCGACATTGCCCGCGACATCGATTGCTCCGGAGCACGCGGCGGTGAAGGCGCCGAGGCCGTTTGCCGGGCCGGTGACGGTGAGCGTGGCCGGCTGCGCGACGCCCGACAGCGCATCGGTTGTGCTGCAAGCCGCCTGCGGGACCTGTCCTTGCGCGTAGATAGCGCCGTTGGCGACGCCCGTCACGGTCACGACGGGCGGCGTTAAATCGATGCCGAGCGGCTGGGTGATGAGCGGGCTGACGTTACCGGCGTTGTCGATCACTCGCAGAGAGACGGTATGCTGTCCCTCGCCGCTGACCATGGCTGACCCCGTGGCGGAGTTGACAACTTGAGTCGGGCCGTTGTCGACCCAGTAACGGAGCTGGCTGACGCCGCTTCCCGTGTCTGTCCCGGTGAGCGTCACGGTGACGGGCGAGACATTCGTCCATCCCTGGTTGAGAGTCACGGAGAACGTAATGCTCCCGGACGGCGGAATGAGATCGACGCTCGCGGGCGCAACGAACAGAGCCACGCCGCTCCACGGGGCGAGCGTGACCTTCACTGTGCCGCCGTTGACGTTGTACGTATTGCCCGTCAGCGCGTCCTGCAACTGCGTTCCATCCGCGAAGAGTCCGCTCAGCGGGATCGCGGCCGCGTTAGTTGCCGGCCCGTTGTTCAGCGCGACAACGGCGGTTTCGCCGCCGCCCGCGCGCGCGAAGGCGTAAGTGTTCGGCGCGGTCGAGGACGCTTGGGTATCGCCCGTAAGCAGCGGCGCGAAGCTGCCAAGCCGCAACGCCGGATGCTGCTTCCTCATGTGCGCGAGCGAAGTGTAGAACTGGATCACCTTTGCGTCGGGAGGTCCATAGATCGTCGGGTCGCCGCTTTGATCGGTCCACGGATAGGGCGCTCGCGTATACGGGTCGCCCACCGGGCCGTTCGCTCCATTATGAAGTGACGGCGAGTTCAGCGCCGCCTCGTCGCCATAGTAGATCTGTGGCGCGCCGAGGTAAGTAAATTGAAACAGTGCGGCGAGTTCGAGCCGCTGCTTGGCCTGCGTAAGACCGGTGTCCCCGGTTTCGGTCAGGACGTAGAGCGCGCGGTTCGTGTCGTGCGAATCGATGAGGTTCATCATCGCGGCGGTGGACTGCGCCGGGTAGTCGTCGCGAATGGCTCGCATCGCATGATCAAACTGGCTGGGGGCCAAGGGAATGATCGAGTCATTGCCGTTGTCGTTATCGTCCACCCAACCGAACGCGCCGCGCGCGAAGCCAAGCACGTTGCGGCGGAAGCGGTAATTCATCACGGAATCGAGTTGGTCCCCGGCGAGCCACTGGCTGGCATTGGGCCAGATCTCGCCAATGAGCGGCCCGTCGCTTTTGTAAGTCTTGGCGTACGGGCGGAAGTCGTGCCACCAGTCATGGCCCAGTTCGTTAGCGACGTCGAACCGCCAGCCGCTCGCGCCGTTCGCGTACCAGTTGGCCACGACGTTGGTCGCGGCGCGGTAGAAGAAGTCGCGTACCGCGGGGTTGGTGTGAACGAACACGGGCAGGCTGTCGAAGCCGGCCCAGCCGGTGTAGTCGTTCGTGCCGCAAGGAACGTTGTTGTCGGTGAATTGAAACCAACCGCGGTAGATCGAGGTCAGCGATTCGCAGGCGCCGGGGTCGCCGCCGCTCCAGCGTTGGTAGCGGTTGAAATACTTGCTGTCGGAGGACGCGTGGTTGAAGACCCCGTCGAAGATGAGCCGCATGCCGCGGCGATCTAGTTCTTGCGCGAGCGCCGTCAAGGCGGTGTTGCCGCCCAGGGCGGGATCGACTTGCGAGTAGTCGTCGGTGTCATACCGGTGGTTCGAGCTGGCGAGAAATATCGGATTGAGATAGATCGTATCCACGCCCAGCGCCTGAAGATAGTCGAGCTTGTTCTGTACGCCCTTCAGGTCGCCGCCGAAGAACTGATTGCTGAAGTCGCCGGAATACTGGCTCGAGTAGGGGTCGAAGATCGCCTCGTTCCACGTGGCGTGGGTCATGATGCCGCCGGCTGTTCCCTGCGCCGCGCCATAGAGAGCGGGGCAGCCGGATGTGGATCCGGGCACGCAGTAGTCATTCGTTGGATCGCCGTTTCGGAAGCGGTCGGGAAAAATCTGGTAGAGGTTGGCGCTTGCCATCCAGGCGGGCGTCGAGAACGCGGGATCGTAAGTTGTGATCTGAAAAGATGGAAACGGCTCGCTGAGGGAACCCACGCCCGTTCCATCCTTGTTCAAGTTGTCGTAGTCGTCGATATAGTCGTCGCTATAGTAGGCGGCATCGGCCCCATTGAGGATCACGAACTTGTAATAGACAATCGCCGGCAAGGATGGCAGCGCGTAGGTGATGGTCCACTCGTCGTATAGGACGCCGTTCTCGGTCCGGCTTTCGAGGAACGCCATCGGGGAGTCGTGGGGGCCCGCGGTCGTGTCCGTCGCCGGGTTGTATAGATACACGCGCAGATTCACGCCCGTGGCCCCGTTATGCGCGGTGCGGAAGCGCAGCGCGGCGGACGAAGCTGCTGGCGCCGCGCCGGCCGGGTTGCGATAGTAGGGATCGAAGGTGTCATGCTTCAACGACCCGAGATCGATGCTCGTGCTGACCGCCTGGTCGTTTGAAAAGGGCGGCGTGCTGGTTCCGTTGCCTGTATTCGAGACAAGATAGAAGTTCGGGAACACGGCGGAGACGCCGACCATGGCGCCCGGATTTTCCGGGGGCAACTGGCCGTAGACATAACCGCCGGATGAGGTCATCAGGCAAAGGAAGGCGAAGGACGCCGGACGCCCGGCGCCGGTGATCGCCGCCCACGGAATCGACAGCTCGCGCACGTTGCCAGTACCCGACGAGGCGTAAGATCCGGCATTCGCAACCGGATTGGTCCATCCGCCCGCCCCGTTCGCGTTGCGGTACTCGTGGTAGCCGTCCTTGAAGTAAGTGACAAACTGGGCGCGAAAAGGCAGCGTTGCGATCTGCTCACCGTCGTAGTCGAACCCGTTCAAGTTACCGTTCGCATTGGCGCCGCCGTTCGGCGGTTGGGGGAGATTGGTCCCGGCGTAGAGCACGGCGCCCTCGCTCAGGTTGGCGTTGGTGACGGCCACGTAGAGATTCGTGTTGTCCCAGGTCATGTACCAGGTTTGGGACGAGCCTGTTAGCTGTTGATTGTTGGCGCCGTACTCGCCCGGGCCGATCAGGCCGTCGATGGTGGGTGTGGTGAATTGGGCGAAAGCCCGGAAGGACAAAAGAAGCGCGGCTGCGGATAGATACCTCATCTTGGCGACTTAGCCTAGCACTTCGATACGCCGGTGTCGAGCCTCCCGGCTTCCGGAACTCAGACGGCGAGAAACCGGCGCAGGAGACGGTTGACCTCGCGCAGCTTTTCGTGGACTACCCAGTGGGTCGCGTCCGGGATGCGTTCGATCGCGAGCTTGGGAACGTAGTCCGCGAGCCCGTCGAGATTGCCGGGCAAGAGCGCGAAGTCGCGCTCGCCCCAGATCACCAGCGTGGGGACTTCGACGCGCATTGAGCCTGTCGTGGCGAAGCTCGATGCCGGCGCGCCGTCCAGCCCGGGCGGGCCGATGCGCGAGGCCCGATAGTAGTTCAGGCTGCCGGTCAGCGCGCCGGGCTGCGACCATGCGCAGCGGTATTGGGCGATGTCCTCGTCGGTGAACGCCCCCGGCGCGGCCGTACCCATCACGGCCCGCACCAGCGCCGCATAGCCGTCCGCCTCGATCATCGCCTCGGCGCCGGCCGAGCGAAATAGCAGCATGTACTGGCTGGCGCGCTGCTGCGCCGGGTTCTCGCGCAACTCGCGTGCGAACACCGCCGGATGAGGAGCGTTGACGATCACCAGCCGTTCGAGCAACTCCGGATGGGCGCTGGCGAAGGCCCAGGCCACCGCGCCGCCCCAATCGTGGCCCACAAGCGTGAAGCGGCGGGCGCCGAAGTGCGCGGCGAGCTCCCGCACGTCCGCAACGAGATGCTCTATATCGTAATCCGATATATTGCCGGGCTTCTCCGACAGGTTGTATCCGCGCATGTCGGGCGCGACCGCAAAGTGGCCGGTGCCGAACTCGACGAGCTGCCGCCGCCAGGCGTACCAGAACTCGGGGAAGCCGTGAAGGAACACGATCAGCGGCAGATCCAGGCGCCCGGACGAGGCGTAGTGCAGCCGGATGCCACTCACCGGGGCATAGCCTTCGAAGCGTTGGATCGGGTCCATCGATTTTACTTAGTGCGCGTTGCCACCGATTTAGCGATTATAGAGGCTTATGCCCCGTCGCATGAGCACCCTGGTGTGCGCTGTTTTCGCTGTTTGTTCGACTTCCGCCGTTTGGGCGCAAGCGGCCCCGTCCGGAGTGGAAGGCCGCTTGGCGGCTCTTCAGACGGCGGTCAAGTCCGCCCAAAGCGCAGGGGACAACGCGTGGATGCTGGTTAGCGCCGCGCTGGTGCTGATGATGACCGGGCCAGGCCTCGCCCTGTTCTACGGGGGTCTCGTGCGCAGCAAGAACGTGCTCAGCACGATGATGCACAGCTTCATTCTGATGGCAGTGGTCACTGTACTTTGGGCCATTTTCGGCTACAGCTTCGCATTCGGCGAGGGCAACCCGTTTATCGGCGGCTTCCAGTACCTTTTCCTGAACCATGTCGGCGCGGCGCCCAACCCAGACTACGCGGCCACGATTCCGCAGCAGACGTTCATGATCTATCAGCTCATGTTCGCCATCATCACGCCGGCGCTGATCTCGGGCGCTTACGCCGAGCGGATAAAGTTCTCCGCGATGCTGCTGTTCACGGTCCTGTGGACGACGTTCGTCTACTTCCCGATGGCGCATATGGTGTGGGGCAAGGGCGGACTGCTGAACGCCGCGCTGGGCGGCAAGATCCCGTGCTTCGATTTCGCCGGCGGCACGGTGGTGCATATCACCTCGGGCGTCTCGGCGCTCGTCTGCGCCTTGTATCTGGGGAAGCGCATCGGCTACGGTTCGGAGCAGATGAAGCCGCACAACCTGACCTACAGTTTCATCGGCGCGTGCCTGCTGTGGGTGGGCTGGTTCGGATTCAACGCGGGCAGCGCGCTGGCCGCCTCGCCGCTTGCCACCAGCGCTTTCGTCGCGACGCACTTCGGCGCCTCGGCCGCGGCGCTCGGCTGGATTCTCGCCGAATGGATTCACAACGGAAAGCCCAGCGTGCTCGGCGGCCTCTCGGGCTGCGTCGCCGGACTCGTCGCCATCACGCCGGCCTCGGGATTCGTGAGGCCCTTCCCGGCGATGCTGATCGGCTTCGCCGCGGGCCTGGTCTGTTTCTTCATGGTCACCGCGGTCAAGAGCCGGTTCGGCTACGACGACAGCCTCGACGCGTTCGGCGTACATGGCATTGGCGGGACGCTCGGCGCGATCCTCACCGGCGTGTTCGCCACCAGTTTGGTGAACGACGGCTTCAAGGACGCCAGCGGCAGGACGATGGCGCTCGGCATGGTGGATGGCCACGCGGGCCAGGTGCTCAATCAAGCCGTGGGCGTCGCGATTTCGTGGGCCCTCGCGATCGTTGGCTCGATCGTGATCTTGAAAGTTACCGACCTGCTCGTGGGCCTCCGCGCCACCGCCGACGAGGAAGAAGCGGGTCTCGACATCGGCATGCACGGCGAAGAAGGGTATAATTTCGAGACGTAGATCCCATGAAAAAAATTGAAGCCATCATCCAGCCGCACAAGCTCGAAGATGTGAAGGCCGCCCTCACCGGCATCGGCATCGAAGGAATGACCATCAGCGAGGTGCGCGGGCACGGGCGCCAGAAGGGGCACAAGGAAGTGTACCGGGGCATGGAGTATCAGGTGGATCTGCTGCCCAAGGTGAAGGTGGAGATGGTGGTGCCGGGCGCGCGGATGGACGAGGCTATTCAGGCGATCCTCGGGGCCGCTCGCACGGGCAAGATTGGCGACGGCAAGATCTTCGTCTCCGAGGTCGAGGAAGCGATCCGCATCCGCAACGACGACCGCGGCGATGGCGCGCTATAGGCGTGGAGGTGCATCACGTCATCCGTGCCCGTGCAACCGAGCGAGTCTGAGCGCTTGGCCCAACGCTCGGCTCTCGTCGATTCGCTCGTAAACGCCGCGGCGCGCGAAACGGATCTCCCCGCCACGGTGGTCGCGGCGGGTGGCTACGGCCGGCGCGAGTTGTTCCCGTTCTCCGACGTCGATCTTCTATTGCTTGTCGATGGCGCGCCGGAGCCGGGCGCGCGCGCGCGGATCGCCGCGGCGGTGCGTTCGCTGTGGGACGCGGGACTGCGGGCGAGCCAATCGGTCCACACCATCGAAGAGTGCTGCGAGGTACACGAGGGCAACCTCGAGCTCACCATCAGCCTGCTCGACAAGCGGTTCGTCGCCGGCGATGCGCCGCGCTACAAGCGCCTGGAGGAACGCTTCGCGCGTTTTCTCGCGGCCGAGCGCTCGGGCATCGTGCGCCACCTGTGTCTGATGACGCGCGGGCGGCACGAGAGGTTCGGCGGCACGATCTACCAGCTCGAACCCAACATCAAGGAAGCGCCGGGCGGGCTGCGCGATTTGCACGTCCTCGATTGGCTGCGCCTGCTCGGCGTGGGCGCACGAGGCGAACTCGGCGCGGCGCGCGAATTCCTGTTCGCGGTGCGCCGCGGGCTGCACACGCGATCCGGCCGCGATAACAACCTGCTCGACTTCGACGCGCAGGATGCGCTCGCCTCCGCCGCGGGCGCGAGCGCGGCGGAGTGGATGCGCGAATACTACTTGCACGCCCGCGCCATCTTCCGCGCCGTGTGCCGCGCTATCGAGCAGGCCGAAGAGGCGGGCGCCGGGCTCCTGTCGCAGTTCCGCTCCTGGCGCGGCCGGCTCTCGAACTCCGAGTTCACCGTCGCGCGCGACCGCGTATTGCTTCGCGAGCCGGGGTTGTTTCAGACCGATGCGAATGCCCCGTTCCGCTTGCTCGAATTCGTCGCGCGCCACCAGCTCGCCCTCGCGCCCGGCGCCGAGCGCCATCTCGCCGTGGCGCTTGCGGAGATCGAGCGCCTTGGCGGAGCCTCGTGGAAGCAGCTTCGCGCGCCGCTTGCGCTTCCCGGCTGCGCAGCCGCGTTTCGTGCGCTGCACGAGGCGGGACTGATGCCCGTGCTCCTGTCCGAGTGGAAGCGCATCGACGCGCTCGTCACGCGCGACTTTCACCACCGCTACACGGTGGACGAGCACACGCTCGTCGCGCTTGAAAGCCTGGCCGGGCTTGCGCGCGCGACGGATTCGGCCCGTGCGCGCTTCTCGCGGCTGCTTTCCGAGGCCGAGGACCCCGCATCGCTGCACCTGGCCCTGCTGCTCCACGACATCGGCAAGGGCGGCGGCACGGGGGATCACTCGTCCGAGAGCCTCCGCATCGCGCGCGCGGTGCTCGAACGCCTGCGCGCTCCCGCCACGGTGCGCGATATGGTCGAGTTCCTCATCGAGCATCACCTCGATCTGTCCGGCTTCATCCAATCGCGCGATCTCGAGGATCCGGCGACGGCGCAGGCGGCCGCGGCCAGTACCGGGTCGATCGAGCGCCTGCGTCTGCTCACGCTCGAAACCTACGCCGACATCAGCGCCGTGAACCCGGCGGCGATGTCGCCCTGGCATCTCGACCAACTCTGGCGGCTGTACGTCGTCACTCACAACGAACTGACGCGCGAGCTCGATTCCGACCGTATCCACGCTGCGCCGGCCGGCGCCGGAACCGCGCTGTTTCTCGAGGGCATGCCCACGCGGTACGCGCGCACGCACTCGGCTGACGAGATCGCCGCGCACGTGGCTCTCGCCGGGCAGGCCGCCGCCAGCGGCGCCGCGACGAACGTCGTGAGAGAGAACGGCTACTGGCGCACGTTGACCGTCGCAAGAGACCGCCCGGGATTGTTCGCCGATCTCTCCGGCGCGATCGCCGGCTTCGGACTGAACATCTGGAAGGCGGAGGCCTCCTCGAACGCCGCGCACCTGGCTCTCAATTCATTCACTTTCTCCGATCCGCATCGCACGCTCGAGTTGAATCCGCCGGAACTCGATCGTCTGATCGAGACGCTCGAACTCGCCGCGCTGGGCCTCGCCGACATTGAAGCCATGCTGGGGAACCGTCCGCAGCCGAAGCGCGATCGCCGGTCCGCGATCCCCGTGGCGGTGACCTTCAACGAACAGGCCTCCCAGCGAGCGACGCTCGTCGAGATCGCCGCCGCCGATCGTCCGGGCCTGCTGTACGATCTGGCGCACGCGATCGCCTCGGTGGGTCTGAACATCGAGGTGGTGCTCGTGCATACCGAGGCGCGGCGCGCCTTCGACGTATTCTACGTCAGCCGCGGCGGAGAGAAACTTGACGCCGAGGCCCGCGACACGCTGCGCGCGCGTCTCGTCGAGGCCTGCGGCTGAGCGCGATTCAAGCCACCGGCAGGACGTACGTGTAGAAGGCGCTGTCGCGGCGGTAGCCGAGGCTCTCGTAGAGCGCTTGCGCGGGCGCGTTGCCGGCGCCGGTGGTGAGGACGATCTCACAGGCGCGCGTCTCGATCGCATGCCGCTTCGCGCGCTCCATCAGCGTCCGCGCCAGTCCTCGCCGCCGGGCCGCCGGAACGACGAACAGATCGTTCAGCAGCCACGCCGGCTTCATCTGCGTCGAGGAGAAAATTGGATACAGGTGAACGAATCCGAGCCCGGCCTCGTGGCTGCCGGTGCCCTCGATCGCGAGGTACAAAATCGAATCGCCGCGCTCGAGGCGCGCGGAGACGAACTGCCGCGCGCCGTCGGCATCGGCGGGTTTCCCGTAGAACTGGCGGTACTGGTCGAACAGGGGCGCCGCCAGCGAGAGATGACGCGGATAAGCTCGAACGATTTGCACTTTTAAAGTGTCACTTTCCGGCCGCGAGTTTCTCGGGATCGTCTTTCCACCACCACATCGTTGGCAGCGGCTTCTTTTCGGGCCACTCCTCGTCGAGCGTGTTGCCGTCAAAAAGCTCGCCGTTCTTCATCACGTAGCGGATGCTCGTGGTGTTGTGGATGTCTTCGAGCGGATTCTTGTCGAGCACGATCAGATCGGCCAGCTTGCCGGGCTCAATGCTCCCGATATCCTGATCGTAGCCGATCGCCTGGGCGCCGCTGATTGTCGCCGCGCGCAGCACCTCGAAGTTGGTCAGCCCGCCGCTCGACAGAGCCCACATCTCCCAGTGGCACTGGATGCCCTGAATCTGGCCGTGGCCGCCGATCTGCACGTGGCCGCCGTCGCGGACGATCTTCGCCGCGGAGGCCGCGAGCTGCGGAAAAATCTGCTGGTCCTCGCGGAACCAGGGGCGCCGCAGCGTCTTCTGGTCGAGCACGCTGTGCGGGAAGAAGCGGCGGAGTTTCGGGTTGTCGTGGACTTCGGTGGTTTCGTAGAAGTAGTTCTCGGCAAACGGGCCGCCGTAGGCGACGAGCAGCGTTGGCGTATAGAAGATGCCGGACTTGGCGAACAACTCGACGACATCCTTATAGAGCGGGACGATGGGCAAGGCGTGTTCGTTGCCCTCAAAGCCGTCGAGGGCGTGCGTGATGTCCAGCTTCAAGTCGAGCGCGCCCTCGGTGGTCGGCATCATCCGGTTGTCCTTACACGCCTCGACCATCCACTCCCGCTGCTTGCGATTGCCGACAACGTACGACTTCACCGTGTTGGTTCGATAGTACTTGTGATAACGTGCGACCGTGTCGCGCATGTCGTCGAGCGATGTGATGTCGTTGTTCGCATAGGGGCCGAAGATGCCGGGCCCGGTGGAGAAGGCGCGCGGGCCGGGGATCTCGCCCATGTCGATCAGGTCCTGATACGCGAAGGTGTCGTTGGTGCCGGTCTGCGGGTCGCGGCCGGTGGTCACGCCGAAGGCGAGATTCGCGAGGAAGGGCCAGGACTGCAGGTCGAGCACGTTGCGCCGGATCTCGGTCCAGTGGGCGTGGACATCGACGATGCCGGGCATGACGGTCTTGCCGCGGACGTCGATGACTTCCGCGCCTGACGGAACTGGCGCGGCGCCGCGCTCGCCTACGGCAACGATGCGATTGTCCGTGACGACGATATCGGCTTTCGATAAGACCTCGTCACCGCGCATCGTGATCACGCGAGCGCCGCGGAGCACGACAGTGCCCTTTGGCGTGTAACGGGGCGCTTCGATGTCCGCGGCGAACTCCTGGTACTTGGGCGGCTCTTTGGGCTTGGGCTTTTCCTCCGCGCCGTCTCTTGCGCCAGCGGGTGGCGGCGTGTCGAATGTTATGCTGGAAACGGGCTGGCGGAAGAACGATGCGCCGAGCGACCAGGTAATGGTCTTGCCGCCGTCGGCCCAGGCGAACGTATCCGCGCCGGTATCGGTGACGCGCTTCAACGGCACCGAGGGCTTTCCGAGGTCGACGCTCGGGCCATCGCCGCCAACCACCGGAACGGCAAGCAGGTAGAGCTGATGATGAACCAGCGCAAGGGCCTGCGCCCCGTCCGGACTCATCATGACCTGTTCGGCCGGCGGCGGCGTGGACGCGCCGATGAGGTTGGTGGTGAGCACCTTGAGATGCGTTCGGCGGTCCGTACCGTCGTAGCGCAGCGAGATCAGCCCGCGCTGTCGCGAGTAGACATAGATCCGCTCCGGATCGTGGGCGAAGTGCGGCCGCGCGAATCCCCGGCCCGGGCAGATGACATGCGTCTCGCCGCCCTGGCCCGGAAGCCACACGAGATCGAAGCCGGTGGCGTCGCCGAACGACGCGGCGGTCTGCTCGCGCTCGTACGCGGAGGCGCGCAGGGCCACGATGCGCGCACCGTCGGGCGACCAGACGGGATCCTCGTAGAATGCCGGCACGTTCGTGAGCTGGCGCGGCGCCGAGCTGCCGTCGGACGCGACGCTCCAAAGTTGGCCGCCAGCCGTTCCGTCCCAGGTCACGTAGGCGATGGCCTTGCCGTCGGGCGACCACGCGGGCTCATACTCGCCCTGGCTACCGCTGGTGAGGCGCTTCGGCTGGCCCGCGGGAAGGTCCATCACGTAGAGATGCGTGAGCGACGAGAAGGCGATGCGCTTGCCGCCGGGCGACTGTGCCGCGCCTTGGATCAGCCGCGCCTTTACCGGCTCCTGGTCGACGCGTGAGGCGAACTTGAGCTGCGGCCCCAGGTCGAGCGATACGTTCGCGGTGAAGGGGATGATGGCGTCCGCGCCGGTTGAGATGTCGATGCGGTGGATCGTGCCGCCGTAACTGGCGACGATCGCCTTGCCGCCCGGCAGGAAGGCGTAGCCAGGAAGCAGGTCACGCGTGGCTCGGGACTCCTGGTCGTCGCGCTGCACGGGATACTTGAGCCAGCGGTCCTCGCCCGTGTCAAGGTTGCGGATGCGCAGCCCGGTCCTGGCTTCGAAGCGCGTGCCGTAAACCAGGAGTTTTCCATCCGGGGAGAGCACGGGCCGGAAGGCGCTCTCGGGGGCGTTGGTGAGCGCGTCCTCTTCGCCCGTAATGCGGTCCTTGCGATAGACCTGCCAGAGCGGAAAGGTAACGTTGTAGCTGAAGTCGCGCAGGCGGCGCGCGTAATAGAAGTACTTGCCGTCGGGCGATGCGGCGGGGCCCAGAAAGTTCTGTGCCTGGTCGCGAGGCGTCTGCGGCGTGGCCTTGCTCTTGGTGACCTGCACGCCCGCGCCGCCCTGGATGTTATACATCCAAATCTCGTGCGCGCCGAGCGGCGTCGCGACGCGCGCCACCAGAACGTACTGCCCGTCCGGAGTCCAGGCGGGCGATGCGAACTCGGACTCCTTGTCCTTGCTGAGTTGCAGCGGATGCGAGCCGCCGGCATCGGCAATCCAGAGGTTCTCGCTGCCGTCGCGGTCGCTCAGGAACGCGATCTTCGCGCCGTCGGGCGAATACGCGGGCTGGCTGTCGAAGGGAAGTCCGCTGGTGATGCGCGTGGCGGCGCCGCCCGCCAGCGGCAGAGTGTACAGATCGCCGAGCATGTCGAACATCAGCGTGCGGCCGTCGGGCGCGACGGTGAGGGAGAGCCAGGTGCCCTCGCTAGTGGAGAACTCGAGCTTACGTTCGGGCTTGAGCGGGAGGCTGGCCTTGGGCGGAAACGGATTGGGCTCCTGGGCGGCGAGACAGATTGACAGGGACAACAGCAAAAGAACGGATCTGCGAGCCATGAGACCGATGATAGAGCATGCGGGTCAGGGATCGGGTGAAGGGTTGTTTTGCGCTACGAGCGGTTCGAGGATCTCGGAGATTTCTTCGAAGATGTACTTGGGAGAGCGGTCGCCGGCGATCTGGTGATAGTTGCGGTCGTAGTAGTGGGCGAGGACGGGCCGGGTCACTTCGTCGTAGGTGTACAGGCGCTGTTTGAAGATCTCGATCTGATCGTCGCTGCGCGTAACCAACGCGGCGCCGTCGTCGTCGCAGACGCCGGGGCTGCGCGGGGGATCGGTCAGCAGGTTGTACGTGCGGCCGCACTTCGGGCATTGGCGGCGGGAAACCATGCGCGCGATGAGCGCGGCGGAGGGGACTTCGAGATGCAGGATGATGGGCTCGGGCAGGCCGCGCTCGGCGAAGAGACGATCGAGGTACTCGGCCTGTTCGACAGTGCGCGGATAGCCGTCGAGCAGGAAGCCATGCTCGCAGTCTGGCTCCGCGATGCGGTCGGCGAGCATGCGGTTGACGAGGTCGTCGCTGACAAGTGTCCCCGAGGTAATGATGGCGCGCGCCTGCCGGCCGAGTTCGGTGCCGGCCTCGATCTGGGCGCGCAGCATTTCGCCGGTGGAGATGGCGGGGATCTGCAGCCAGTTGGTGACCAGTCGCGACTGCGTGCCCTTGCCGCTACCGGGCGGTCCGAACAGCAGAAGGACCAAGAAACCTCCGTAAATCCCAAGTTAGCGAATCGCGAATTTCTCCGTCAAGCCGAACGATTGAGATTGCGGGAGTCTCGCGGGGATGGACTGGTGGTGGGCGAGGCGCGCGGACCTGGGAGCGGAACGTGTCTCCGCCCATGAGATAGAATGGCGCGCATGGTGCGTCCTGAAAGACGCGTTGATCTCGCGGGCGGAAGTCCCGTCCGGGTAAGCGCCGGAGCGCCCGGTAGCAGACTCCAGCCGAGCGCAGAGATCCGCCCGAGCCGAGCGGAGTGTCAAAAGCGCTTGGAAGAGAGGGGAGCAAACCAGCGGGCCGCAACAACCAGTGAACGCGGCAGCCTCGTCGCACTATCAACCGAAAGGTGTTCGAGCGAGCCGACCCGCTCATGTCACGGCGAAGGCAACAGACAGCATTCTAGACCGGAAGGGATGCTGGACCTCTCCGGGGTGTCAGGCGGCGGCACGTTGGAACAGAGCAATGCGGAACAGGGGCGACCCTACCTGGCAGCCCAGTCGGGCAAAGATCGGGTGTATAAGGCCGGACGGCCGAAATCGCGTGGAACCGGGTGGCAGTCCGAGGGTTCCCTACTACCTGGGAAGGCGTGCAGCATAACGCGCTGGAGGGAAGGGACCCTGCTTTGGTCGAGCCGGCTGGGACGTAAGCGTAAGGGCATGCCGGCAACCGCCAGCCACGCCTCTGTAAAAGCGCGACAACTTCGTGTTCCGGCTACGGATGTGTGCCAAGTGCGCTCATCGGCGATGGATTCCGGCGAAGGCTGGCGCACGCGCAGTGGCGATCCGTCAAGAGGCCCGATTCTATCCGAGCGATGGCGTCACGCACGTCACGTCAAAAAGATCATCGGTAAGCCGTGTGCGGGAAGACCGCACGCACGGTTTGAAAGGGAGTTGATGGAAACGGGTTGGCGGCAAACGCCGCTACCGCGCCATAATCCACCCATGAGCCTGTCAAAAACCACGGTGATCAAAGAACGCTTCGTATTCGAGCTGCGATTGGAGACCTTTAACGCGTTCAATCGCGTGGTCTTCGGCGCTCCGTATTCGAATATCTCGAATCCTTCCGCGTTCGGCATGATTACAACTCAGGCAAATTCGCCAAGAAATGCACAACTTGTGGGGAAGCTGGACTTCTGATAGCCGAATGCGATTGAAAGGGACATAAGTTATGAATCGTCGAGAACTGCTGACCACGATGGCTTTACCCGCGCTCATGCTGGGCGAACCGTTGACACAACGAATCCGGCACACGGACCCAAGCAAGTACAGACGCAGCCGCTCGCACGATAGCGCGGGCGATATGGCGTGTGAAGTGCTTGTGCCTGGCGACAGCATGGCCGTCAATCTGAATTTTGTTCATCGCTGCCAGATTATGCCGGGTGGAGGAGTGGGCCATCATTTCCATAATCAGTGCGAGGAGATGTTCGTCATTTTTGACGGCCAGGCGGAGTTCACGATTGATGGGCGCACCTCGGTCCTGAAGGGCGCCGTGGGAGCGCCGTGCCGGATGGGGCATTCTCACGCGATTTATAACCCCTCAAATGAACCGATTGAATTTATGAATATCAACGTTTCGGCTGTCAAGGGACACTATGACGCATTTAACCTGGGTGATGCGCGAACGGACGTCCCGATGAAAGACCCGATTCCAGTATTCATGACGATGAACCTGGACCGAAAGCTGCTTCGTCCGATAGAGAATTACCAGGGTGGGCAAGGCACAGTGCAGTATCGCCGCGCGCTGGATCAGGACGTTTTCCTGACAAACTGGTCCTACATGGATCACCTGTTGATTCCGCGGGGCGCCTCCGACGGCCTTCATCGGCACCGGTACGTGGAAGAAATTTATTATGTGCTCAATGGCGACGGGGAAGTCCGGGTGAACGACGAGACGGTACAAATCCATAAGGGCGATGCCGTGCCGGTGCTTCTCAACCAGGCGCACTCGTTCGCGGGCAGCGCCGGTGTGGACCTCGAACTGATGATCATCGGGATCACCGTGCAGAAGGGCGTGGTGGATGTCGAGCTGGGTGCAGCGCCCGGCGGCGGCGGCCGCACGGGACCCCAGCGCGGCTAGAGTAGAAAGACGACTCCCATGAGAGATACTTTTCCTGAATACGTGAACCTTTCCGTTCCAGTGCCGCTCGCCAGTGGCGTGCGTTGGGGCAGGAGCGCTTTCCCTACATACGCAGGTAATTTGCTGTTTGTCAACCGTCCTTCCAGCGATGAGATAGAATGGCGCGCATGACGGCCTCAATCCCGGCGCGCGGATTTTTGCTGGCGTTGGCGATGGCCGCCTGCCTGGCCGCGTGTTCGAAACCGCGCCCGGCCGGCGTGGGAACGATCGTGCGGCTCGATCCCGCGTTCGATGCGCTCGTGCCGCCGGACGCTCGCATCGAGAAGCTCGCGGGCGGATTCGAGTTCGCCGAAGGACCGGTTTGGCGTCCGGACACACAGAGCCTCTGGTTCAGCGATGTGAAGGGCAACGTGGTGCGGCAATGGTCGGCGAGTGCGGGTGCGAGCGTGCTGATCGCGAACGCCGGGACGGATCGGCCGTACGGGCCGCCCGGCTCGTTCATCGGACCCAATGGCGAAGTCGCGGATAACGGTGGCGCGGTGCTGATCTGCCAGCATGGCATGCGGCGCATCGTCCGCGTCACGAAAGATCTGCGCATGGCCACGCTTATCGATCGCTTCGAAGGCAAGCGATTCAACAGCCCCAACGATCTTGTTTACAAGTACGACGGCTCTTTGTATTTCACCGATCCGCCGTACGGGCTGATCCAACAGGACCAGGACCCGCAAAAAGAACTGCCCTTCAACGGCGTATTCCGGCTGGCGAACGGCAAGCTGCAGGCGGTAATCAAGGATCTGACGCGGCCGAACGGCATCGCGATTTCACCGGACCAGAAGGTCTTATATGTCGCCAATTCCGATGCGGAACGGAAGGTGTGGATGCGCTACGAGCTGAACGACGACGGGACGGTGAGCAATGGCCGGGTATTTTTCGATGTGACCTCGGAGAAGGAAGACGGCTTGCCGGACGGCATGAAGCTCGATTCGCTCAACAACATTTACGCGAGCGGGCCGGGTGGCACGTGGGTCTTCTCGCCGGAGGGCAAGCACCTGGGCACGATCAAAGTGCCCGAGACGCCGGCGAACTGCAATTGGGGCGACGATGGGAAGTCGCTGTACATCACGGCGCGCACGGGGCTCTATCGCGTCAAGATGGCCGTAAGCGGCGAGCGCGCGCTGTATCGATAGAGGCGAACATGAAACGACGAGAATGTTTGAAGGCCGCGCTGGCGCTTGCGGCGACGGCCGTGCGTGCGGATGATGCGCCCGGGCACTCCATCCAGCTCCACGTGGATCTCGCGGTCGACCCGGCGAAGGAGCGCGAAATGCTGCGCAGTTTCAAAACCATCTTTGTTCCCGCCGCCAGAAAGCAGCCCGGCTTCATCGCCGCAGAGATGTTGAAGCTCCGTTCCGCGGTGCAGGGCGAAGCGCCGCCTGGCGTGAACTACCGGTTCGTGTTGAGCTACGAGAGCGAGGAACTGCGCCAGAAGTGGGTGGCGTCGGCGACGCATAAACGAGTGTGGCCGGCGATTGAGAATACGCTCACGTCGAAGGACTACACGGTGCTGCTGTTCGATGTGGGGTGACGGCGCTTCAGATCCGTTTCAACAGCCACTGCATCGCGCGACGCTGCAGCTTCACGTATTCCGGCGCCCATAGCGCGTGAATCGTGTGGCCGGGCGAGGTGAAAACCACGCGGCCGCCGCCGTATTCGTAGGCCCAGCCGGCGATGGACTTCGCGCCGAGCTTTCCAAACGTCAGGCCGTCTACGTTCTCCGCCTCGAGCAGAATGTCCTGGCGGCGCTTGTCGTACTCGACGTAGTGCTGTTCGTCGTTCACGAAGAAATCCTGGATGCCCTCGGTGATCGGATGATGGGAGTTCACGATCCGGACCTTGAAGGGACGCAGCGGCGGATGTCCGATGTAAGCCCCGCCCATGACGTCTCGATAGGTCTTCGACGATAGCGAGACGTGGCTGTTGTTGTGCATCGAGTAGAAGCCGTTGCCCGCGGTGACGAATTCCTTGAGCGCGATCGCCTGCTCTTCGGTGAGCCAGTTGCGCGGTGTGGCCTCCGGGAAATCGCCGCGGTCTTCGAGCGAGTGCTCGTACGACGTGTAAGCGTCGGGTCCGAGGTAGCCGCCGGGCCAGATCATGCCGTCGCGCAGGCACAAAAACACCTGATAATGTTTCAGGTCTTCCCGTGACAGGCGGGTGTAGTCGATCGTGTAGTCGAGCGAGACGTTGAGGCCGTCGTGGATTTTGGCGAGCGCGACGTGGATGTAGTCGGCGTTGTGATAGCGGTCGCCGATGAGGGCCAGGACGCGCGGGGCGCCGGCTTGCGCACGGGCGAGACGCACAATCGTGGCGGCCGCCGCGGCCCGCAGGAGCGATCTTCGCGCAAGGTCCATCGATAAGCAGTTTATGTGCGCGGGCTGCCGGAGTCAACGCGCCGCGGCGGAGGCGGTCGCTTCGAAGCGGGCGCTTTTGCGCACCCAGAACGCAAGCAGCGCCGCGCCAATCGCGATGATCGCGGCGGAGAGGCCGATCCACAGCCCCGCGGCGCCCCATCCGAACTTGAAAGCGAACAGGCAACCGAGGGGCAGGCCTAGCGCCCAGTAGCCGGCGAGGTGGCAGAACATGGCCGTGTGCGTGTCGCCGGCGCCGCGCAACGCTCCGGTGACAACCACTTGCAGGCCATCGAAGATCTGAAAGAAGGCCGCGATCGAGACGAGCCGGGCGCCCATGCCGACGACGGCCGCATCGGCGCTGTAAATGCGGGCGATGGCGTGCGGGAAAGTTAGCAGCACGATCGCGGCGAACGTCATGAAGGCAGCGCCGAGCGCGAGCGCGACCCAGCCGGAGTGGCGCGCGCCAGCCGGGTCGCGCCGGCCGAGCGCCTGGCCCACGCGCACCGCGGCGGCCGATCCGATGCCGAGCGGAATCATGTAAGTGAGCGACACGGTGTTCATGGCGATCTGATGACCGGCGAGCGACACCGCGCCGAGGCGGCCGATCAAGATCGCCGACACCGCGAAGACCGATGTTTCCAGCCCGATCTGCGAGGCCGCCGGCAAGCCGAGCCGCACCAGCGCGCGAATGCGCTCGAAGTGTGGCGTCCAGTCGATCCGGAACAAGCCGGTCGAGTGACGCCAGGAGTGCCAGATCGCGTAGAACGCCAGCACGGCGGCCATGTACAGGCGCGAGAAGCAGGTGGCCCAGCCCGAACCGGGCGTGCCGAGGGCGGGTGCGCCAAGGTGGCCAAAGACGAGCGCCCAATTGCCGGCGATGTTGACGAGGTTTGCGCTGATGAGCGCGAAGGTGATGGGATGCGTGAGGTTCATGCCCTGCAGATAGCGGCGCAGCGCGAAATAGACCAGCAGCGGAGGCGTGCTCCAGATGAGAGCGTTCAGGTAAGGGATGGTTTCCCGCAAAACGGCGGGGTCGATTCCGCCGTGGCGGAGCAGTGGAAGCGCAGCCCAGAGGATGCCCATCAGCGTCGGCGCGAGCGGGACGCTGAACCATAGCGAGTTGGCCAGCGAGCGATGGCAATCGGCGATGTCGCGCGCGCCGAACGATTGCGAAACGAGCGTGTCGAGGCCCAGCAGGAGTCCGCTGCCGAAGATGCCGACCGTATAGAAGACGATGGTGCCGAGACTCACGGCGCCGATCGCCGCGGCGCTGTAGGGCAGGCGTCCGACGATCACGGTGTCGGCGATGCCCATGGTCATCCAGCCGATTTCGGCGAGCGCGATCGGCGCCGCGAGCCGGAACATCGGCCCGAGTTCATCGCGCAGCGCGGCTCGAGTCGTCGGCCGCACCTAGCTCTCCGCCAGCACGGCGACGAAGTCGGGCTCGGAGGCCGCGAGAACGCTCTTCGGAATGTAGCAGTAGCCCTGATCGCCCCAGTCCGCGCCCCAGGAATTTTTCACGAGGAAGAAGTTGCCGCGATAGCCGACGATGAGCATGGCGTGGCGGCCATGGCGTCCGCTCGGCGGTTCGGCGGCGCTGACCATGCCGTCGCGGCCCACTTGCATGAACGCCGGTCCGGTGTTCATCGAGACCTGCACGGGGTAGCCGGCGCTAAGAACCTTCTTGAGATCGTCGAGCGCGATGGGCCAGGGCTCGCCGGGCAGGCGGTGTTGAGGGGCGTCGCGGTCCATTTCGCGCTCGGGCGCGGAGGGGAACTCGGCGTGGTCGGGCCAGAACTCCTGGCGGCAGACGCCGCGCCGCGCAAGGATCTCGGCGGGAGCGGGTCCGGCCACGGTTCCGTCGCCGCCCTCGTGCGCGTAAGCGTAATCGCGCGCATCGCCCTGCATGCGTTGAAACTGCAACATCGAATAGGTGGGTGACAGCGGCGTCTGTTCGCCGCTCGCGAGGTTGCGGACGAGTTCGACCGCGTGGGTCCAGGCGAAGGCGGCGCAGCGGGACGTCTGGCCCTGGTCGCCGACCGGCGAGCAGAACTTTCGCAGGTCGACGGCTTCGCGTTCGGGGATCGTGGCGAGCTGCGGTGGCAGCGCGCGCGGCGGCGGCGCCTCGCCTTTCGGCGGAACCGTGACTTCGAGATTGCTCAGATCTAGGCCGGTGTACCGCAGACGAAGCGCCGCGAGCGCGGCCGCGGTGACGAAGCCGAACGCGGACAGGCCGCTCTCGCGCTCAAACAAGCGCACGGTGTCCGCGCTGCCCGGCGCCACCGCGTCGAAGCCCTGCGTGAATGCGGGATCGTCGTAGAGTTGGAAGCCCTCATCGGCGCGCTGGGTGACGAGATCGTCGCCAAAGAACGCGTGATCGCCGAACAGGTTCCCGGCCGACTGCTGGTAGTCGTCCGCGGACCAGCCGCCCGTGTCGTCCGCGAAATCCGCATCCGTCGCGTTGGCGAACGCGCCTGGGCCGGGATACACGTCCTCATCTCCGGTGAGGTCATCGCCGCCGTCGTCCGGCGCGCTGCTGTCGCCGCTTGCATCGTCCGTGGCGCCGTCATCCGATGCGTCCTCGTCCGCGTTCGCGTCGTCGTCCGCGTTGCCGTAGCCGCCGTCGTCGGCGTCATCGCCGCCCGCGTCATCGCCACCCATGTCATCGCCAAACGAGAAGTCGTCGTCATCCGGGCTCAGCCAGTATCCGTTCATGGTCCGAACTTCAGTGTAAAAGGTCTACGCCTTGAGACGGTGGAAGCGCCGCACCGCCGCGTGAGACAGTAGAAGTTAGCGCAACACACCCATGATTCAGCTCTCCTGCGCTGGCAAGCGCTTCGGCCACAAACTCCTATTCGAAAACGTCGATTGGTTGATCACCCCGCGAGACCGCTGCGGGCTGGTGGGCGCCAACGGGACGGGAAAGTCGACCCTGCTGAAGATCCTTGGCGGCATCGAGTCGCTCGACTACGGCACGATCAGCCGCGCCAAGGGCATGACCGTCGGCTACCTGCCGCAGGACGGGCTGTCGCTCTCGGGCCGCAGTGTGTTCGACGAGTGCATGTCGGTATTCGACAACCTGCGCGCGCTCGAGCGCGAGATGGAGACGCTGACCCACGCGATGGCGGAGCTCGATCCGGCGAGCGCCGAATACGAGCAGGTGGCCGAGCGCTTTCACGTGATCCAGAGCGAATTTCATAACCGCGACGGCTATTCGCTCGAAGCGCAGGTGGGCGCGGTGATCGCGGGCCTGGGATTTCCACCTTCCGATTGGACCCGGCCCACCGAGGAGTTCTCCGGCGGCTGGCAGATGCGCATCGCGCTTGCCAAGCTGCTGCTTGAGAAGCCCGACCTTCTGCTGCTCGACGAGCCGACCAACCATCTCGATCTCGAGGCGCGGAACTGGCTCGAAGAATTTCTCGGCAACTACCCGAACGCGCTGGTGCTGATCTCGCACGATCGCTACTTCCTCGACGTCGTCGTCAAAAAGACCATCGAAATCTGGAACAAGGGCGTCCACTTCTATAGCGGGAACTACGAGAAGTATCTGGCGCAGAAGGCCGAGCGAAAGGCGCAGCTCGAGGCGGCGTACAAGAACCAGCAGGACCGCATTCAGCAGCTCGAGGCGTTCATCAACCGCTTCCGCTATCAGGCCACGAAGGCGAAGCAGGTGCAGAGCCGCATCAAGGAACTCGAAAAGATCGAGCGCATCGAGATCCCTCCCGACGAACGCGCGATCCATTTTCGCTTCCCGCAGCCGAAGCCGAGCGGCCGCGTCGTGGCGGAGTTCAAGAATGTCGGCAAGAGTTATGGGCTCAAGTTCGTCTTCGGCGGCGTGAGCTTCCTGATCGAGCGTGGCGACCGTGTCGCGCTGGTGGGTGTGAATGGCGCGGGCAAGTCGACGCTCATCAAGCTGCTCACGGGCAGCGAGCCGCTGAGCGCGGGCGAATTCACGCTAGGCTACAACGCGCAGGCCGATTACTTCGCGCAGGATCAGTACAAGGAACTGGACCCGAACGCCCGGCTGATTGACGATATCGCGCGGGCTGGCGCGAACGCGACGCAGACCGAGCTGCGGAACCTGCTGGGTTGCTTCCTGTTCTCCGAAGACGACGTGTTCAAAAAGATCGGCGTGCTCTCGGGCGGCGAGCGCAACCGCTACGCGCTCGCGAAGCTGCTGCTGAAGCCGTCGAATTTTCTGCTGCTGGACGAGCCGACCAATCACCTCGACATGCGCGCGAAAGACGTGCTGCTCGAGTCGCTGGAAACATACACCGGAACGCTCGTGTTCGTGTCACATGACCGGTACTTCATCGACAAGCTGGCGACGCGCGTGTTCGAGGTCGGCGGCGGCGAGGTCCGCGTCTTTCCGGGCAACTACGAAGACTACCTGTGGCGCAAGCAGGGCGGCGAAGTCGATCTGTCGCTTTCGCTCAACGGCCACGCGAAGGCCGTGGAACCCGAAGCCCCGGCCGCGCCCGCGCCGGCCAGGAGCGAAAAGCGGGTGAACCCGATCAAGCTGAAAAAGCTCGAATCGCGCCTGCAGGCGGCCGAACGGGAGATCGCCGCGCTGGAAGCCGAGATTGCCAGCCACGGGGCCGCTCTGGCGGAGTTCGTCAGCGTCGAGGAGACGCTGCGCTTGAGCGGGCTTGTGAATGGGAAGCGCCAACGGCTGGCGGAGCTGATGACCGGATGGGAAGAAGTCTCGCAGCAGCTCGAAGCCGTGAAGGCGGGCTAGCCCGCCGCGGGCTGCCGTCCCCGGACGCCCACGCCAAGCGTGCTCTTCGCGTATTCGAGGCTGCGCTCGAGGTCGACCTGCTGCTGCCGGCGAAGCGCGTCGCGGTACTCGGCGGGAGGATTCTTGAAGCCGTCTTCGACGACCATGAAGCCGCTGAACGGCTTTCCCTGGCGCGCGATGGCCTCGAACCGCGCGAACTTCGCGGCCTTCGTGTTCGGCAGAATTTTCCAGAACTCGGGCTCGAGATAGTTCAGTACCGCGGGACGGCGGCCGGTGATGATCTCGAGCTGCATCGAAGCTTGCGGGCATAGCTCGCGATAGCGCGCGACGAACTTGACGAAATCGATGTTGCCGTCGCCGAGCGCAACCCATTGAAACGCCGCGCCGCGCGGATGTTCGTACAACGCGCTGTCGCGGACGTGCGTGGTGACGACGTACGGGGAGAGCGTCTCGAGCGTGTAGAGCGGGTCTTCGCACAGCCACATCGGATTCCCGGTGTCGAGGCAGGAGGCGGTGAAGTCCTTGCCGGATTCCTCGATGATGGTCTTCACTTCGCCGGCTTCGAGGTCGCCGCTGTGATTTTCGAGCGCGATCTTGACTTGCGCGTCGAGCGCTTCGCTTCGCATCGCGCGGAAGGTGCGGATGGTCTCTTCCATGAGCGCTTCGATCGGGTGCTCCTGGCGGCGGTCGGCGTTGGCGCCGAGGAAGCAGCGCATGCTGGTCGCGCCGAGGGCGCGCGCTACGCCGAGGCCCTGATGGATGCGCCCGGTGGCGGAGCCCGCCTTGGGGTTGAAGCTCTTCGAGAGCGAGCAGATACATCCGATTCCGCAGTCGATGCGAATGCCGAGCGCGGCCGCCCTGGCCTTCACTTGCGCCAGGTGCGCCGGATCGAGGCTCTGGTAATCGCCGAGGCTCGAAATCTGGACCGTGTCAAGCTGGAGGCGCGCGGCGTATTCGAGCAGCTCCATGTCCTTCCAGTGCGAGCTGCGCACCGAGTACGTATCGAAGCCCAGACGGATGGGCGTGGGGCTTGCGCCGGTCTGCGCCGGGGCCTGCATCATGGCGAGGCTGGCCGCGCCGGCGGCTTGAAGGAATTCTCGTCGCTGCATGGCCAATCATCTTATCAATCGCCGCGCTCGCCGCCGCGGGCGGTTTGACTCGCGCGGCGCGCCGGTGCTTCAATCGGCAACATGCAACTAGGCGCAATTGCCCGCGCGCTCGGCTGCCGGTTGATCGGCGAGCCGTCGGTCGAGATCACGGGCGTGGCGGGGATCGAGCAGGCCGGCCCCGCGGAGGTCACGTTTCTCGCGAATCCGAAGTACGCGCCGAAGTTGCGGCACACGCGCGCGGCGGCGGTCCTGGTTGCCGAGCCGCTCGCTCACGATCGCCCGTATCAGCTTGTCTCGTCGAATCCGTATCTCGACTTCGCGCGCACGCTGGCGTTGTTCTACCAGCCGCCGCGTCCCGCGCCCGGCATTCATCCGGCTGCGGCCATCGCCGCGTCGGCGCGCGTCGGGCCGGATGCGTCCATCGGCGCTTACGCCGTGGTGGACGAGCGGGTGACGATCGGCCGCAACGCCGTGCTGCATCCGCATGTGGTGATCTACGAGGGCGTCACGATCGGCGACGATTTTGTCGCGCATTCGCATGCGGCGGTGCGCGAGTTCTGCCGCCTTGGAAATCGCGTGACGCTTGGCAACGGCGTGGTAATCGGGGGCGACGGCTTTGGCTTCGCGAAAGATGCGCGGGGCCGGCACATCAAGATTCCGCAGTCGGGGCCGGCGTGCCTCGACGACGATGTCGAGATCCAGTCGCTAACATCGGTGGATCGCGCCACGGTGGGCGAGACGCGCGTCGGGCGCGGCACGAAAATCGATAGCCTGGTGCAGATCGGGCATGCGTGTACGGTCGGCGAGGACAACATCATTTGCGCGCAGACGGGCCTGGCCGGAAGCTCGATCGTCGGCAACGGCGTGCTGCTCGCCGGGCAGGTCGGCGTTTCCGGCCATCTTACAATACACGACAATGCTGTCGTATATGCGCAGAGCGGCATAGGAGGCGATGTGGCGGCGGGCGCGGCCGTCTCGGGCTCGCCGGCGTTCGAGGCGCGGGAGTGGCTGCGCGCCATCACCGCGTTTCCTAAGCTCCCGGAGCTGCTGAAGACGATGCGACAATTGGAGCGTCGGGTGCGGCGGCTCGAACAATCCGCCCCGGATGAGCTATGAATAACGATGCGGCTAACGACGGTCATCGCCCCCTCGCCTATAAGAACGAATCGTTCCTCGACAGCCCGCAAGCACGAATCTTGCGGATCTTGTCCGAGTATCTCGAGCCGCTTTCCCACTTCCACAAGGAGCGGGTTCGCGACACGATCGTGTTCTTCGGCTCGGCGCGGCTCAAGCCGGAGGGCCCGCTCGGCGGTTACTACGAGGACGCGCGCGAGCTGGCGCGGCTTGTCACCGAGTGGTCGATGAAGCTGCCCGGGCCGAATCATCGCTTCGTGGTATGCACGGGAGGCGGGCCGGGCATCATGGAGGCCGCGAACCGCGGCGCAGCGGAAGCCGGCGGCAAGACGGTGGGCCTGAACATCGGGCTTCCGTTCGAGCAGCGCCCGAACCCCTTCATCACGCCGGAGCTGTCGTTCGAGTTTCATTACTTCTTCATGCGGAAGTTCTGGTTCGCGTACCTGGCCAAGGCGCTGGTGGTGTTTCCGGGCGGATTCGGCACGCTCGACGAAATGAGTGAGCTGCTCACTCTCGCCCAGACGCACAAGCTGCAGAAGAAGATGACGATCATCCTTTACGGCTCGGCGTACTGGAAGGAGATCATCAATTTTGACGCGCTGGTGAAGTACGGCACCATCGCCGCGAGCGACCTGGATCTGTTCAATTACGCGGATTCGCCGGCGGCGGCGCTCGACATCCTGCGGACCATGCTGACACAGCATCACCTGCAGCCCGAGGCGGGCTTGGCTGAGCCGGCGGGCGAGCCGGACATCGCCAAGTCGACGGTCTGAAGCGCCATGCTCGATGCCGCCAGAAATCGGCTGCGGCGCGCCAGCCGGCTGGCCCAATGCACCCTGGCCGCCATCGTATTGTACGTTCCGTTGAGATGGGCCGCGCCGGACTCCGCCTTCACCGCCATCGCGCGCCTGTTGCTGATCTCCTGCGCGTTCGCGTGGCTGTTTCGCGCGGCGCGCGGCGGCCTGCGGCGGGCCATCTGGAGCCTGCGGAACCGCCTGCTGGTCACGTACCTGTTCATCGCCGTGGTGCCGGTTGTGCTGGTTATCGCGCTGGCTCTGATCGGCGCCTGGACGATCGGCAGTCAGGTGGCGTTGTATCTTGCCACGTCGGAACTCGACCGGCGGGCCAGCACGCTGCATTTTTCCGTCGAGACGATCGCCCGCGCGGCGCCGAACGAACGCTTCGCGACGATGCAAGGGATGGGCCAGACCTTCTTCGAGCGAGAGTTTCCCGGCATCGTGTTCGCCGTCAACCATGGCGGCGAGATCGCTCGTTGGCCCGCGGGCGCGGCGTTCAAGGAGCCGATTGGCTGGAAGGACGCGAGCGGCATCGTCCTTGACGGCGATCGCACGTACCTATGGGCGCATCTGGTTCGCGGGGATACGGCGTTTACCGCGCGCGCCCCGCTGACGCCGCGCTTTTTATCGAGCCTTGTCCCCGGACTTCTGGTCTCGCTGATTGACACCGACGCGATCCCGAGCGCGGCGAACGAATCCTTCGCGCCAGCCACGAACTTCGCCGACGGGCGAATTCGCCTCCGGCCGGCCGCGTCCGGTCTTGCGCAGAAGCTGCCCACGCCGGCGAACCGCTTCGATGTCCCGATCGCCTATTTCCTTCCCACAACCGTCGCGTCGTGGGATGAGCCGAGGCGCGAGCGCTTGATGCTGCTCTACATTCGCACGCGCCCTTCGGTGTTATTGGGCATTCTGAACGCCCACAAAGTGGGCGACGTCAATGTTTTGTTGCCCTACCTGTTGGCCGGCATCCCGATCGTTTTCCTGATCGTCGAGCTCGGCTCGCTTGTCATCGGCGTGTCGCTCACGCGCACCATCACGTACGCGGTGCATGAGCTGTATCGGGGTACGCAAAAGGTAATCGAAGGCGATTTTTCCCACCGCATCCCCGTGCGGCGCAACGATCAGCTTGGTGAGCTCACCACTTCGTTCAACGTCATGACCGGGAACGTGGAGCGCCTGCTCTCCGTGGCCAAGGAAAAAGAACGGCTGCAGTCGGAGCTCGAAATCGCGCGCGAGGTGCAGGACCAGCTTTACCCGCGCGTCAAGCCGGCGCTTCGCACGCTTCGCCTCACCGGCCTCTGCAAGCCCGCGCGAACCGTCTCGGGCGACTACTACGATTACGTCGCGCTCGATGAGAACCGGCTGGCGATCTCGATCGGCGATGTGTCGGGCAAAGGCATCTCGGCCGCGCTGCTCATGGCGACGCTGCAGTCGTCGGTCCGCGCCCAGATGCGCTCGGCCGTGCAGTACGCCTCGCTGAACCACCAGCCGCACGCGTGTCTGTCGACGTCGCACTTGGTCTCGGAACTGAACCGGCAAGTCCACGCCTTCACGAGTCCGGAAAAGTACGCGACGTTCTGCCTGGGCATTTACGACGATGAGAGCGGCGTGCTGCGCTACACGAACGCCGGCCACCTGCCGCCGGTGCTGATCCGCCACGGGCGCGCGATGCCGTTCGACGTCAACGGCATGGTGGTGGGCGCGTTTTCGTTCGCCCAGTATGAGGAGAGCCGCGTCGAGCTGCTGCCCGGCGATCTTCTCATGTGTTATACGGACGGCCTGACGGAGCCCGAGAACGCCTATGGCGAAATGTTTGGCGACGAGCGGCTCATCGATCTGGTCGTTCGGAACGCGGCGCACACCGAAGAGGAGATCATTCGCATGGCGATGGAAGCCGTCGAGCAATGGGCCGGCGCGGTCGAGCAGTTCGACGACATGACGATGCTGCTTGCCCGCCGTTGTTAGAGGTCGCGATGAAGGTACTCACTGCCGCTCAAATGCGCGAGATCGACCGCCTTACGATCGCACGTGGAATTCCCGGTCTGATCCTGATGGAGAACGCCGCGCACGGCGTGTACGGCGTGCTGCGCGCGGCGTACGGTCCGCTCGATGCGCGGCGTGTCGCGGTGTTTTGCGGCAAGGGTAACAATGGCGGCGACGGACTCGCGGTCGCTCGCCTGCTGCACATGCACCACCGGCCCCAGGCGCTGCACGTAATTCTCGCGGCGCCGCCCGAGGAATATCGGGGCGATGCGTTGGCGAACTTGCGCATGCTTGAAGCGAGCGGTCTGCCCGTTTCGCTCGATGTGCCGCCGGAGGCGTGGCGCGCGACGCTGGTGGTTGACGCCGTGCTTGGGACCGGCCTCGAAGGCGCGGCGCGCGGGCGGCCGCTCGAGTTGCTTCGGGCGATCAATGCGCTTTGCGCGCCGGTTGTCGCGGTCGATGTTCCGTCCGGGATCGAGAGCGACTGCACGGCGCTCCCGGCGGAGTTCGTGCGCGCGAACGACACGGTGACGTTCACCGCGCCCAAGATCTGTCACGCGCTCGCGCCGGCCTGCGACAACCTGGGGCGTTTGCACGTCGTGCCGATCGGAACGCCCGCTGTGCTCATGGACGACCATCCGGCGCTGTGGCTCTCGCTCGCGACGCCGGAGGAATTCCGTCACCTGTTCGCGCCGCGGCCGAAAGAGTCGAACAAGGGCAGCTACGGGCATGCGCTGGTGATCGCGGGCTCGCGCGCGAAGCCGGGCGCGGCGGCGCTGGCGGGCCTGGCGGCGCTGCGCGCAGGCGCGGGACTCGTTTCGGTCGCATCGGCGGTCTCCGCGGTTTCCTCGATCGCGGCCCATGCCGCGGAGCTGATGACCGAGCCGCTGGCCGAGACCGATGCGGGCACGCTGGCCTCGCATGCGCTCGATGAGATCGAGGCCGTGCTCCCGCGCAAGAACGTCGTTGCCGTGGGTCCGGGGCTCGGCGCGAGCCCGGAAACGGCGGCCATCGTCCGCGGACTGATCGAACGCGTCGCGCTCGCCATGGTGATCGACGCCGATGCGCTGAATGTGCTCGGCGCAGGCGCAATTCCGAGTCCGGCGCCGCGCATTCTCACCCCGCATCCCGGCGAGATGGCGCGGCTCACCGGCATCCCGGTCGAACGCATTCAACTGGACCGTGTCAACGTGGCGCGCTCGTTTGCCATGGAGCGGGGCGTGTGGCTGGTGCTGAAGGGGAACCGCACGCTGATCGCGTCGCCCGCGGGCGCGGTGTCGATCAATCCGACGGGAAGCCCCGCGATGTCGACGGGCGGAACGGGCGACGTGCTTACGGGGATGATCGCCGGACTGCTCGCGCAACATCCCAACGAAGTGGGCGCCGTGTTACGCGCGGCAGTGTGGCTGCACGGGCGCGCGGGCGAGTTGGCCGCGGCGGCGCTCGGCGAGATGCCGGTGATCGCCGGGGACCTGCTCGGCTATCTGGGCGAGGCCATTCGTGAGCACGCGCCGGTTTGAGACCGCTTCGGAGGATGAGACGGTCGCGCTGGGACGCTTGCTGGCGCGTGAGCTTCGCCCGCCTGCCGTCGTGCTGCTGATCGGCAACCTCGGCGCGGGTAAGACGACGCTCGCCAAAGGCATCGTCGCGGGGTTGGGCGCGGCATCGCCCGACGATGTGTCGAGCCCGACGTTCACGCTGATCCACGAGTACGGCGGCCAGGGCGCGCCGAAGGTTTTTCATATCGATCTGTATCGCCTCGACGATCCCGCGCAGGCGCTGGCCATAGGCCTCGACGATATTCTCGATAGCGATGCGGTGGTGCTGCTCGAGTGGGCCGAACGTTTCCCGCGCCTGCTGCCGAAGCGGCGTATCGAGATCCGCATGACGCCGGGGGACGGCGACGCGCGGCGCATCGAAATCGAAGCATTGGAGGACTAAACCCATATCCTGAGTGTGCGCGGCCTTCTCACACCCCAGTCCCATTCGATTGTTCGACACGCTCGAGGCGTATCGGAGTTCCGGCATTCCGCTGCCGGGTCCACGCCGTCTCTTGATCGCCGCTCGCCTGTCTACCTCGGCACGGCCATCGAGTTCATGGGCGCGCCGGAGGCGGCCGGGGTGTTTCGCGGCTTCGCGCCCCATGCGGCGAATTCGCGAAGCTCGCGTCCGGGCGCCGCGTGGTCATTTCCTATCGATGAGGCCGGTAGAATGAAAAGAGCGCCGCGCGCGACCTCCGCCTCTTGATCAACAAGCTTGTTCTCGAAAATCTAAAGCATCGGCCTATCCGCACTCTGCTCAGTGCGCTCGCCGTAGGAGTGCAGGTGACGATGATCCTGACGCTGGTCGGCATCAGCGACGGCATGCTTGCCGATCAGGCGCGGCGCGCCAAAGGCGTCGGTGCGGACTTGTCGATCCGGCCGCCGGGCAGCTCCGCCATCGGGCTAAGCGGCAACTTCGACGAGCGCCTCCTGCCGTTCGTGCGGAAGCAGCCGCACGTGGCGCTCGCCACTGGCGTGCTGATCGAGCCCACCGGGCCGCTCACTTCGATCACTGGCGTCGATTTCCCCACTTTCGCTCGCATGAGCGGCACTTTCCGTTTTCTCGAGGGCCGCCCCATCGGACATTCGAGCGAAGTGATCGTCGATGAGTACTACGCGCGCGAGCACAAGCTGCATCCGGGCAGCACGATTAAGGTTCTCAACCGCTGGTGGACGGTGTGCGGGGTGTTTGAACAGGGCAAGCTCGCGCGGATCGTCATCCCGCTCGACGAGCTGCAGAAGCTGACGGCGAACACCGGCAAGTTGTCGATCATCTGGGTCAAGCTTGACGACCCGGCGCGGACGGAAGAAGCGATCGCGCAACTGAAGCGCGCCGGGCTCGCCGAATACCAGATCTGGTCCATGGAGGAGCTGATCTCGCAGATGTCGGCGAACAATATTCCGGTGCTTCGCACGTTCACCGCGGTGGTGATCGGGCTGGGCGTCGTGATCGGATTTCTCGTGGTGTTCCTTTCGATGTATACGGCGGTGCTCGAGCGCACGCGCGAGATTGGCGTGTTGAAGGCGCTGGGCGCGTCGCCGGCCTACATTCTCGGGATCCTGCTGCGGGAGACGGCGCTGCTTGCGCTGTGCGGGACGCTCGCGGGCATCGGCTTCAGCTTCGGCAGCCGGTCGCTAATCATGACGCTTGTGCCCGGCTCGCTCACGCAGGCGATCGTGCCCGGCTGGTGGCCGATTGCCGGGCTCATCGCGATGGCCGGGTCGCTGCTCGGCGCGGCCTATCCGGGACTCAAGGCGGCGCGGCAGGATGCGATCGAGGCGCTCAGTTATGACTGAGGCGCCCATCATCTCGGCCCGCGGGCTGCGCAAGGTGTACCGCGCGGGTGAAGTGGACGTACACGCCCTCCGAGGGCTCGACCTTGACGTGGCGCGCGCCGAGTTCGTCGCGATCGTCGGGCCGTCGGGCTCGGGGAAATCGACGCTGTTTCATATTCTCGGCGGGCTGACGCCGCCAACGGCCGGCTCGGTGATGCTCGACGGGCACGATCTGTTGCGCATCTCGGAAGCCGAACGGACCAACCTGCGGAAGGCGACCGTTGGCTTCGTGTTTCAGAAGTACAACCTCCTGCCGACGCTGACCGCGCGGGATAACATCGCAATCGCGCGCGATATCGCCGGGAAATCCGGTCCGCCGGACGGCGATTTTCGCGCGCTGCTCGAACTGCTCGGCATCGGCTCGCGGCTCGATCACAAGCCACGCGCTCTCTCGGGCGGCGAGCAGCAGCGTGTGGCGATCGCGCGGGCGCTCGTGAATCGCCCGGCGATTGTGCTCGCCGACGAGCCGACGGGGAATCTGGACTCGGAGAACTCGGCTGCCGTGCTCGGCCTGCTTCGCGACCTCAACCAGCGCCTGGGCCAGACGATCTTGATGATTACGCACAACACCGAAGCGGCCGCCTACGCGCACCGCATCGTCTCGATGCGGGACGGCCGCATCGCCGATCGAGCCTAAACGGGAACTTACGCCGCGGGCGCGGCGCCTATTCCCACGTATGTTCGAGCAATCGGTCCACGCCCCACGCCCGGGCTTATTCGGTTCACTTACAGGGCTGTTAGGAATTGCCATGTTAGTTCCGTTGTGGATGCCTGACCCGTTACTCGTCGCGCTGTAAGTGGCCACCCCTCCTTATCGAAGTGCGGTCTGCGCTGAACTAACTCGAAACGCTCGCCGCGGCGTGGCGCTTCGGCGTGAACTGGCGGACCATGAAAAACAGCGCCGCGAACAACAGGACCGCGATTACGAGAAGTTCGACGGCGTGGCTCTTGAGATAGGGCAGCGTCTTGGGGCCGAGATGCATCCCGAGCCACGCGAGGCCGAAGTAACGCAAGATTCTCGCCCCGCCGAGCACGGCCGCGAAGACCGCCGGATGCACGCCCAGAGCGCCGGCCGAGAAAATGAAGACCTTGAGCGGCATCGGAATGGGCAGCAGCGTCGGCACGGCGACGGTAAGAAGGCCATAGCGCACGAACCATTCGCGGAGCACGGCGCCGCGGCCGGAGGCGGTGTGGCGCGCCAGGAAGTGCTCGCCGCCCTTGCGCGCCACGAAGAACAAGATCATGCTGCCGGCGAGCGAGCCGATCACGGCCAGGCCCGCGTCGAGCCACGCGCTGGCCGGATTGCGGTAGGCGAGATACACAACCAGCGCATCTACACCCGCGACAATCGGGATGCCGGCCGAGTCGAGCGCGGCGAGAAACAACACGCCGAGCGGTCCAAAGGTAATCAGCGTGTCGATGAAATGCCGCAGGAAAGGCTCCGAAGCTCTATTTCAACATATCCAGCAGCGCCGCTTCGTCGATCACGGCGATGCCAATCTCACGCGCTTTGTCGAGTTTCGAGCCCGGCTCGCCGCCTGCGACGACGAAGTTGGTCTTCTTACTGACCGATCCGGTCACTTTCCCTCCGGCCGCCTCGATGCGCTCCTTGGCCTCCTCGCGCGCCAGATTTGGCAGCGTGCCGGTCAGCACGAACGTCTTGCCCGCCAACGGTCCGCCACCCGCCGTTCCCGTCCTCTGCACTTTCTCGTGGGTAAAGACGAGTTTCTGCTCGCGAAGACGCTCCACCAGATTCCGGTTCCGCGGCTCGTCGAAGAAACTTCGGATCGACGCGGCAACTTTCGGCCCCACCTCCTCTGCCTCCTGCAGTTCTTCGACCCGCGCGCCGGCGATCGCGTCGAGGCTGCCGAACGTCCCGGCCAGAATTTGCGCGGTTCGCTCGCCGACAAACGGAATGCCGAGCCCGTTCAATACCCGCGGCAAGGGACGTTCTCTCGATTCCTGAATCTTGGCCCGCACCTTGGCGGCGGACTTTTCCGCCATCCGCTCGAGCCCCGTCAAATCCTCCACCGAGAGATCGTACAAATCCGCCACGCTTTTCACCAAGCCGCGATCGACAAGCTGCTCCACCAGCGCCTCGCCCATTCCGTCGATGTCCATCACGCCGCGCGAAGCGAAGTGCAGCACGCTCTCCTTGAGCCGCGCCGGACAGTCCACGTTGATGCAGCGCCATGCGACGGCGCCCGGTTCGCGCACCACAACGCTCGCGCACTCCGGGCATTGCTCCGGCATCTGGAACCTCCGCCGCGGCGCGCCCGGCTCGACCACGCGAACGACCTTCGGGATCACGTCGCCGCTGCGCTCGACGAGCACCGTATCGCCAATTTCGAGACCGAGCCGCGCGATCTCGTCCTCGTTATGCAGCGTGGCCCGCGACACCGTCACGCCGCCGATGTCCACCGGGCGCAGATGGGCTACCGGCGTGAGCGCTCCGGTGCGTCCCACTTGCACGCGGATGTCTTCCACTACGGTCCGCGCCTGACGCGGAGGAAACTTGTAGGCGATCGCCCAGCGAGGCGCCTTCGCGGTCCAGCCGAGGCGCTCCTGTTGCGCCACTGAGTCCACCTTGAACACGACGCCGTCGATTTCATAGGGCAGGGAATCGCGCTGGGCTTCCCACTCGCGGCAAAACGCGAGCCCCTCCTCGACATCCGCGCACAGCCGGCGATGGGGATTCACCTTGAAGCCGAGCGCGTCGAGCCGATCGAGCGACTCCCAGTGGCTTCGCTCGGCGGGCGCGCCGTCCCGCAGAAGGAAATACGGCTGGTAGTCGAGCTCGCGCGACGCGGTCACGGAAGGATCGAGCGTCCGCAGCGCGCCGGCGGCGGCGTTTCTCGGATTCGCGAACCGCGGCAGATCCTGGTCCTCGCGCTCGGCGTTCATCCGTTCGAAGGCGCGGCGATTCATCAACGCTTCGCCCCGCGTCTCGAACGTCTCCGTCGAGTTCCTCACGCGCAGCGGAAGGGAACGAATGGTGCGCGCGTTTTCCGTGACATCCTCGCCGACGAGTCCATCGCCGCGCGTCACCGCCTGCTCGAAGACGCCGCCGCGATACCGCGCCGCCATCGACAGGCCGTCCAGCTTCAGCTCGGCGACGTATCGGTAGGGTTCGCCGTCGAGCAGTTCGCGCACGCGGCGGTCGAAGTCGCGCAGCTCGGCTTCGTTGAGCGCGTTGTCGAGGCTGAGCATCGGCGAGCTGTGCGCGGCCTTGACCAAACCTTCCCGCGGCTTGCCGCCCACGCGCTGCGTCGGCGAGTCCGGCGCGATGAGCTCCGGATGCGCCTGCTCGAGCGCGCGCAGCTCTCGCATCAGCTCGTCGTATTCGGCGTCCGTGATCTCGGGCCGATCGAGAACGTAATAGAGATGCTCGTGGCGGCGCAGCGTCTCGCGAAGACGCTCGATCGCCGCTGCCGCCGATTCCTTCGGGTCGCGGTGTGCCATTTATAATATTGAGAGTATCGAAGAGGGACGCTCCCATCGCCACCTACCGCCGCGGCTTTCTTATCTATAATCCAAACGCAGGGCAACTCCGCCGGGGCCACGAGCGGCGGCTGAAGGCGGTGCTGCGGATCCTCGGGGATGCGGGACACCGGATCGAGCCGCTACCCACGACCGGCCCCGGCGCGGCTTCGGCGCTTGCGGCGAGTTGTGTTGCCCAAGGCGCGGACGTGATTCTGGTCGCGGGAGGCGACGGCACGATCAACGAGGCCGCTAACGGCATGGCGCACTCGGGTGTGCCGCTGGGCCTTCTTCCGGCTGGCACGGCGAACGTGCTCGCCGTCGAGGCCGGTATTCCGCGGTCGATGGAGCGAGCCGCGGCGCTGGTGCGGGACGCGACAGCCGAGCCGGTCGCGGCGGGCATCTTGCGGAACGAAACGTATCCGACCGGCAGGTACTTTCTCCTGATGGCCGGCGCGGGGCTGGATGCGGGAATTCTCGAGGGACTCAGGCCAAGCTGGAAAGCTTCGTTAGGGAAGGCGGCGTATTGGCTGGCGGGCTTCGCGCAAGTGGGCCGGCCTCTGCCGGAGTTCGACGTCGCGGCGGGTGCGGTTTCGGGGCGCTTCAGCTTCGCGCTGCTCAGCCGCGTGCGCAACTATGGCGGCGATATCCAGATCGCGCGCGATATCGGTCTGCTCGACAACCGCTTCGAGATCGTGCTGTTTCGCGGATCGAACGCGTTCGTCTATCTCGGGTATTTGGCCGCGATCCTCGCCGGGCGCCTCAAGCGGGCGCGCGGAGTCGTTGTACTGCACGGCTCGAGCGCGCGCCTCGACGCGCCGCCGGGCAAGCGCGCCTTCATTCAGGTGGACGGCGAGTCCGCCGGCGCGCTTCCGGCTAGCGTGGAACTCGCGCCCGGCGCGATCACGCTGCTGCTGCCGCCCGCCTATAGCATGCGTTTCGCGAGCCGGGCCGCCGCCTCATGGACCCCCTCACCCACACGCTGACCGGGATACTTCTCGCCCGCACCGGTCTTCGGCGCGCCTATCCCCGCCCGGGGCTTCTGCTGGCGCTCGCCGCCAACGCGCCCGACATGGACATTGTCACTACGGCGGGCGGCTCGCTGACGTACTTTCACTACCATCGCTGGATCACCCACTCGGTGCTGTTGCTTCCGGTGGTCGCGGCGCTGGTCACGCTGCTCGTCTGCGGACTACGCCGCTCGATGCGGGGGTTCAGCGGCGCCTGGCTGATCGCCTGCGTCGCGGTCGCCACGCACCTTGCGCTCGACTGGACCAACGCGTATGGCATCCGGCTGCTGTCGCCCTGGTCGAACCGTTGGTTTCGCGGCGACCTGACGGGCGTCATCGACCCCTGCATCTGGACGGTGCTGCTGGCCGCGCTGGCGGCGCCGCTGATCGGCCGCCTGGTGAGCGCCGAGATGGGGGCTCGCGGCGGGTCGGGCGCCGCGGCCGCGATGCTGGGTCTCGCGTTTCTCGTGGTTTACAATGGCGGCCGCGCGCTGCTGCACTCGCGCGCCCTGGATACGTTCGAGGCGCGCCTCTACGACGGCGCTGCCCCGGAGCGCACCGCCGCTTTCCCGGCCGGCGCGAACCCGCTCGCCTGGCGCGGCGTGGTCGAGACCGATACGTCGTATCGCCTCTACGATCTGAATCTTCTCGACGTCTTCGACCCCGCCGAGTGTCAGACGGTCTATAAGCCGGATCCGAGCCCCGCAATCGACGCCGCCCGCGCGACGCGCACGTTCCGCTGGTTCCTCGAATTCAGTCAATTCCCGTTGTGGACCGTGCTGCCCGCCGACGATTCGCCGCGGCCGGAGATGCGCGTGACGGTGCGTGACGCGCGGTTTGGCTTTTCGGCGCAGGCGCTGGTAGACGCGGCGGGGCGGGTTACGAAGGACCAGTTTCGCTTCGGCGCGCCCCGGCTCTGAACGCGGCGCCGCGAGAGTGGATTCAGTCCTGCCGCAGAGCGGCCACGGGATCGATTCGCGTGGCTCGCCGCGCTGGGATCCAGCAGGCCGCCGCGGCCGTGAGGGCCACCAGCGCCACGGCCATGCCGATGAGCGATGGATCGTCGACCCGCGCTCCCGGCAGCGCGTGACGGAGGACCCGCGTAAGCGTCAGCGCCGCCGGAAGGCCGATGGCGATTCCGAGCGCCGTTACCGCCATGCCTTGCCGGAACACCAGCGCCTGCACCTGGCGCGGCGCCGCGCCGAGCGCCATCCGCACGCCGATTTCCTGCGTCCGCCGCGAGGTCAGATACGACACCACTCCGTAAACCCCGGCGGCCGAGAGCAGGAGCGCCAGGCAGCCGGTGATTGCGAGCAGCGTCAATATAAAGCGCCGGTCGGATAGCGAGTCGCCGATGAGCGTGGACATCGTGGCGCTCAAAAAAACCGGCTGATTGGGATCGATGGCCGCCACCGAGCGTCGAATCGCGCGGTTGAGGCTCGCGGAGGGCCGGCCGGTGCGAACCACCAGGAACACCGCGGAAGCCAGGGAGCTGCCGGAGAGGTAGACCTCCAAACCGGGCGGCTGGTCGAGGGCCGCGTGACGGATGCCGCTGACCACGCCAATCACGCGTTTCCAGTTCGGCGGCCGCCCGGGCGCGCAGTTGACGCATATTCGTCCACCCAGTTCGTTCCCAGCGGGCCAAAAGCGGCCACGAGGTCGTTGACGATGGCGGCGTCGCGCGACGACGCCGTATCCTCGTCGCGGAACCAGCGGCCCTTCCGCAGCCGGACGCCCAGGGTTTCGAGATACGCTGGACTCACGTTGTCGACTTCGGCGACCGGCTGCGTGTCGAGCCGGGCTACGCCCGCCTCCGTTGTCGTCACCCACGCTCCGGTGTTCTCGCCGCTGAATGGCAGCGCGTCGACGGCCCCCGCGGATTCGACGTCCGGCAACATGCGGACGGAATCGAGGATGCGGCGGAACAGGACGGCGCGGTTTTCGGGATGGTTCACGTACCGGTCGCCGGAGGGAACGATGATGGACGCCAAGACCCGGTCCGCGGCGAAGCCGGGATCGGTTCGAAGAAGCCGGACGAAACTGCCGGTCAGCGCGCCCCCGATCACCACCAGCACGACGGTGACAGCGATTTCCGATACCAGCAGAGCGGACCGCAGGCGATTGCGCGACTCCCCGGCCGTCCCTCGAACGCCGGATTCGCGGAGCGCCATGCCCGGTTCTTGAATCGCCACCCGCCACGCGGGCGCCACGCCGGACAAAACCCCGCTGACGATCGAAACCGCGAGAGCGAAGGCGAAGACGGGCCAATCGGCGCGGGACGCGGCGAGCCGGGGGATGCTCATCGGCACAAGCGCGGGCAGCACGGTCCAGGCCAGCGCCGCCAGCGCGTAACCGCCGGCGCCGCCAATGACCGCCAGGACGAGGCTCTCGATAAGGAACTGACGGACGATGCGTGTTCGTCCGGCGCCTAGCGCCGCGCGGATGGCCATCTCGCGTTGACGCGCGAGCGCGCGCGCCAGCAGCAGGTTGGCCACATTGGCGCAGCCAATCAATACGAAGACGGCCGTCGCGGCCATCAGCAGCAGGAGCCCGGTTTGCGCGAATCCGAGAACCCGGTCGCGAAGAAATCCGGCGTGCAGAAGCCGGCCTTGGTTGGTATCTGGATACGCCCGGGCCAGACGGCCCGCGATCGCGGACAGATCTTGCTCCGCCTGCCCGAGCGGCACGCCCCGGCGCAGTCGCGCGACGGCCCCGTAGCCGGTGCGGTCGCGATGGGTTCGAGCCGGGTCGACGGCTTCGGGCGCCCAAAAGTCCATGTGGTGGGACGGCGTCGCGACCGTTGTGGCCAGGCGCATCGGAAAATCGAAGCCATCCGGCATGACGCCGACGATCGTGCATGCATGGCCGTTGACGTTCACCGCGCGGCCGACGATGGAGGGATCGGCGTGAAAGCGCCGCACCCAAAGACCGTAGCTGAGGATCATCTCGCGATCACGGCCGGTCTGCGTCTCTTCGGGCAGGATGTTCCTTCCCAGCATGGGGCTCACTCCAAGCGCCGGAAACAGGGGGGCCGAGACATAGGCGCCATACAGCGCCTCCGGAAGCGAGATGGGATCGCCGGCCAGGTTGAACAGCGCGTAGTGATAGGTTCCGAGCGCGGAGAAGCTGCGGTTTTCCCGCGCCACGTCTTGCATGTCGGACCAGGAAACCCAATCCTGCCGCGGGCTTCCTCCGCGGGCAAAGTCCGTGCGAATTTGCACAAGCTGGTCCGGATGGGAGTAAGGGAACGGCGCTATCAGGACCGCTTTGACGGCGGCGAAGACCACCGCGGCGGCGCCCGAGCCGATCGCGATCGACACAATCGCGATGGCCGCGACCGATGAGGCGCGGCTTAGCATTCGGAACGCGAGCCGGATATCGGAGAGCGCCGCCATCGCGTCGTGCGACGTGAGACGGCGCGGGGCCTGGTTAGGTTTCGCCGGGGGAGAGTTCGGCGCTGGACGCGCCGCTCCGTTTAGGCGAGGAAGTTGAACAAGCTGGTCTGCGGCAGCTTCGCCTCGGCGCCGAGGGCGGCCTGTTGTTCGAGCACCGTCTGGTTCAGGTTGGTGATGGTTTGGGTAAGATCGGCGCCCTGAATGCCGGCTAGCTGCGTCTGAAGTTGCGTGCTCAACTGCTGGCCGCTGGTCACGGCGTTGGTGATCTGGTTCTCGATCCCGCCGTATTGGGCAAGCTGCTGGTTCAGGTAGCTGGACGCGCTCTGAAGCGTGGTAATGGCGCTGTCGATGCCGGTCTGACTGTTGCTTTGGAGCGCCGTACGCAGGTTGTTCACCGCGCTGAAGACATTGTTCTGCGCAGTCGAGCTGTCGAAGATCTGTTGCGCGGTCAGCGCGACGGGGATCTGGGTTCCGTCGGGCAACTGCACTTGCTGGTTCGCCGCTGAACCGGCGTAGGCGCTCACCGGGTTAGCCTGCGTCAGGTCGATGGTGTAAGGCTGCGTCTGATCGCTGTTCCCGCTGAAGATGAATTTGTTGCCCACCGTAGTGTTGGCGATGTTGACGAGATTCGTCAGCGCCGTTCCCACTTGTTGGGCGACGGTGGCGCGCGTCGCGGCGGAGGTGGTGCTCGGTTCGGCTTGCGTGGCGAGCGTTTGCACCGTGTCCATCACGGTCACGGCGGATTGCAGCGCGCTGTCGGCGGCGTTGGTCACGGTTTGCACGTTCCCCAGGTTCGTGTTGATCTGGTCGAGCTGCGCGATCTGCGAACGGGTTTGGAGCAGTGAGCTGATCTGGTCCGGCGCGTCGGAAATCTGGTTGATTTTCAATCCGGTGGTCAACTGCGTCTGGTCGGTCTGCTCCTGCTGCTGAATCACGTTCATTGCGTTCAGGAACGATTGATAGGACGGGTTAAGAGAGGAAGTCATACGGATGTCCTTTCGCTAGGGCAAGATACTCAGCACCGTGTTGGTCATGTCGTCGAGCACCGTGATCATCTTCGCTACGGCCTGGTAGGACCGCTGGTACTGGATCAGGATGGCGGCTTGCGAGTCGAGCGAAACGCCGGAGACGCTCGAGCGCGTGCTCTGCGCCTGCGTCAGCAACTGCTGGTCGGTGGTTTGATTCGTGTTGGCGTTGGCGACGTCGCCGCCGACCTGCGCCGCGAGCGAGCCGTAGAACTGCGTGAACGTATTGCCGCTGGTGTTCGAGGCGTTGGCGAGCGCCGCGATATTCAGCGCGTTCCCGTTGCCTCCCGGCGAGCCCGGCAGCGCCGCGGCGATCTGATCGGTCGTCATCAGCGGGTTCACGGCCAGAGTCTGGGCGGCGCCCACGGTGGCGTCGTAGGTGAACAGATTGTTGACAGGCGCGTTGCCGTTCTGGTCGATGCCCTGCGACAGCGCAGTGTTCACCTGATCGGCCACGCTTTGAGCCAGCGTGTTCATGCTGTTCGAGTATGACGGGATCAAGTTGTTCCGGACGTTGATCTCGGCGCTCAACTGCCCACCGGTGATCTGCGAAGTAATATCGTTGCCCTGCGCGCTGCTGACGCTGATCTGCGGCAGCGACACGTTGGCTTGGATTCCGTAGGACTGGTTGCCGATGACCAGCGCGGTCTGGCCACCGAGGTAGACCGAGATCGAACCGTCGGGCTGCTGCAGAGCGCTGAAGTTGACGTACTGTGACAGCTTCTCGAGATCGGAGTACATCGCGGCGTCGGCGGCTGCGTCCGGAGTGCCGGTATTGTTCGCCATGCGCTGCTGATTGAGCTGGGCGATCTGGGTGGTGACCTGGTTGATGCTGCTGATGGTCGACGAAGCTTCCTGACCGATCTGCCCGGAGGCGTTTTGCAAGCCATTCCCCGCCGCGTTGAACGACTGCGCGACCTGCTGGGCGTCGTTCAGCACCGTCTGGCGCGCCGTGGGGTCGTTCGGGCTCACCGAGAGCGCCGAAAAGCCCTGAAACAAAGTGTCTAGCGAGGAATTGACGCTGGTCTGGCTCGACAGGCTGAACAGGTTTTGGATGCTGGTGAGATTGTTCGCCTGCTGCGTGGAGGCCCCAAGCGCGGACTGCTGCTGCTGCACGGCCTGCTCGGCAAAAGCGTCGCGCGAACTTTGTACGGGACCCGACGCGACACCGCCCGGCAGCCCGACCGAGGGGTCGAAGGGCAGCGCCTGAAACGTCGCCGATTGGGTCGCATAGCCCGGCGTATTGGCGTTGAGGACGTTGTTTTCGGTGACCGTGAGGCCCTGGTTGTAAACGTTCAGCGCGTTGGCCGAATTGAGCAGCGAGGAGAGTAAATTACCCATGAAGCACCAGTTCCCCTTGCGGCTGGCCAGGATTCAGAGTGCCGTCCGGGCGATAGTTTGCCGGCGCGACGTCGCCTTCGGTGGAAAGCTGCGCGAGGGTTCCAAACATCCGCTGGGCTTGCGCGGCCAAAGCGCGGACCCGATGGACTTCGCCCCGCAGACGTTCCGCGTCAGCGCGCGATGGCGGCGCAGTCCAGAATCGCCGGCTCGCTTCGAGGCCTTGCAGAGCTTCCTCGAGCGAATCGGCCGAAGGCGCAAGCGCGAGATCGCCGGCCCGAGTCAGAGCCTTCATCAACAACCCGAACTCGTCTGGCCGCCCTGTCATCCGCTTTGCGCATTCCTTTCCTGGCCCTTCGATTCGCTGGACACGGGCCGGCAACTTTTCACGCCGACCGGGATCCCCCGCTCATGGCGCCAGCCCTGGCTCAAGCCCCCATGAACCGCAGGATCGAAGAGCTAACCGATTTGCTGTCAACCGAGTAGCTTCCGTTCGCCACCATCGCCGCAAGCTGGTCCACGCGAGCGCCGCGCTGCGGCGAATCGCTTTGCATGGCGCTGAGCTGCGAGCCGAGCGACGAAAGCTGCACTTGATCGGAAGACGCCGAAGAGGACTTCCGACCGCCCGAGCCGCCGGTAGGCGCCTGGACTCCGAGAGACTGACCCGCACCGGCTACCGCACCGCTATTTGCATCATTGACCTTCATAGGCGTGGTCTCCTACCACCTCCTGTATTCCTTATCGGCTGCTCGCTTGAGCGTCTTTAGGACAAAATTTGGAAATTTCGCCGTTTCTCGGCGTACCGGCGCAGCCAGGGTTCCGCATCCGCACGGCCGTCCGCCGGAGCGGCGCAACTCAGCCGAACCATCCTCGGCCTAAGGCAGCGCGAGCTTAAGCCACCGCCGCCACGGGCTCGGCTTTCTCTCCGGCTGTTCGACCGCTTCCGCCATCCGCCGGCGGTATTCGGACAGCAGAGGCGCCTCGCTCAGCCCCACCGCCGCCGCATACTGCCGCAGATAGCTGAGCCCAAAAATCCCGCCCGGCAGCTTTTCGTATTCGGCCGATTCGATGGCCTGCAAAAACCGGACGCTAATCTTCGTCTGTTCGGCGACGTCTTCCAGGGATATGCCGCAGTCCTCCCGGACCCGGCTCAGGTTCGCAAGAGCTTCAGGAACGGAAACCTCGCGTTGGGGAATGGCAATTTTAGTGCGCGCCATTGTTGCTTATGTAGTGCGGTTGGGCCGCGGAAACTCTATCATAGCCGAATTACCCGCCGCAAAAACCCAGAAAGTCCCGGCTTCCAGCCAAGCTTTTTGCTCAGCCCGGCTACGGAATGTAACCCTACTCACCGTTCCGTCCCTGCCGGAAAGCCGTTCGTCGGTCCGCACCTCCTTTGTAAGACTCCTGTGGCGCCAGATCGCCCTGGGTCCTTCCCAGAACGTCTGGGCTTCCCTTGTTTTATCGGCCCGTTTCCCGGGCACTTTAGTACCTTCCAAGAAATCTTTGATAGGGTAAGAGGCGTGCCCGGCCGAATCCTCCTTACTGTCCTGCTCGCGGCCGCCCCGCTCGCGGCGGCCAGCCTTCCCATGCCGGTCATCCTCGACACCGACATCGGCGACGATATCGACGACGCCCTCGCGCTGAGCCTGGCGCTCCAGTCGCCCGAGCTCAACGTGTTGGCCGTTTCGACCGTCCTCCAGCACGGCGAGGCGCGCCGCGACCTGGCGGCTCACATCCTGGCCCTTTACGGCCGCGCGGACATCCCCGTGGGCGTCGGGGCCGAGCGCCCGCTGGTCGCCCCGCCGCTCCTCGTCCCGCTCATCCAGGCGCAGGCGCTGCCGCCAGGCTTCCACGCCCCCGGCGCCCGCCAGAACGGCGTCGAACTGATCCTCGACACCTGCCTCAAATCGCCCCAGCCGGTCACCATCCTCGCCTACGGGCCGCTCACCAACATCGCGCTCGCCCTGCGCGCCGACTCGCGCCTTCCGGCGAAGATCGCACGCATCGTGCTTATGAACGGCGTCTTTTTCCGGCCCGGCCTCGAATACAACACCAAGACCGACCCCGAAGCCTCGGCGATCGTCTACGGCTCGGGCTTGCCGGTCGACGCCGTCGGCCTCGACGTCACCCTCCAGTGCCAGCTCACCGGGGCGCAGCTTCACCGCATCGAAGCCTCGCCGCTTCCCACGGTCCGCTTCCTCATGCAACTGATTCGGTTGTGGCAAGGGGCGAATCCCGGCCATCTGCCCATCCTGCACGACCCGCTGGCGATCGCCACGGCCGTCCGGCCGGAGCTCGTCTCCATGCGAGCGGGGCGCGTGGACGTCGAAACCCACGGTACGCCCGAGGAAACCTACGGCATGACGACGTTCCATCCGGAGGCAACCGGTCACGTTCGCGTCGCCGAGGAAGTGAACTCCGCCGCGCTGGTCGATTTCTTCCTGGAACGCGTTCTCGCCCCGCCCCGCCGGCCCTGATTCGCCGGCCCCTCCGCCCGCGATATATTATCGAGGGAACATTCGGTAAAAAAATCCGTTGAGCTTTCGACGGGACGCGTCGATTTGGCGCCGGCTCGAACGACGATCCAGCGGGACCGGCGGGCCGTGTGCCCGGAATTGAAAGGGAGGAACAGGACATGAGCGGAGTACGAGTGCTGGCCGGTACGCGCAAAGGCGCGTTCATCCTGACGTCGGATGGCAAGCGCGAAAAATGGGGCATAAGCGGTCCCCACTTCGGAGGTTGGGAGATTTACCACTTGAAGGGCTCGCCGGCCGATCCGAACCGGATCTACGCCTCGCAGACAAGCGGCTGGTTCGGCCAACTGATCCAGCGCTCGAACGACGGCGGCAAGACCTGGGCGCCGGTGGGTAACAAGTTCGTTTACGACGGCGTGGCCGGCACGCACCAGTGGTACGACGGCACCCCGCATCCGTGGGAGTTCAAGCGGGTCTGGCATCTCGAACCCTCGGGCGCCGATCCAGACACCGTTTTCGCGGGCATCGAAGACGCCGCCTTGTTCCGCTCGACCGACGGCGCCGCGACGTGGCAGGAGCTGCCCGGGCTGCGCGGCCACGGCTCCGGACCGCGCTGGCAGCCGGGCGCGGGCGGCATGTGCCTGCACACGATTCTTCTCGATCCGGGCGACCCGGCCCGCATGTTCATCGCCATCTCGGCCGCGGGCGCATTTCGCACCGACGACGGCGGCGCGTCGTGGCGGCCGATCAATCGCGGTCTGCACTCTCAATTCATCCCCGATCCGACGGCCGAAGTCGGCCACTGCGTCCATCGCATCGCGATGCACCGCTCGCGGCCGGGCGTCCTGTTCATGCAGAAGCATTGGGACGTGATGCGCAGCGACGACGCCGGCGATTCGTGGGTCGAGGTCAGCGGCAACCTGCCCACCGACTTCGGCTTCGTCATCGATGTGCATGCGCACGATCCGGAGACCATCTACGTCGTGCCGATCAAGAGCGATTCCGAGCACTATCCGCCGGAAGGCAAGCTGCGCGTCTACCGCAGCCGCACGGGCGGAAACGAGTGGGAGCCGTTGACCAACGGACTCCCGCAGAGCGACTGCTACGTCAACGTGCTGCGCGATGCGATGGCGGTGGATTCGCTCGATTCCTGCGGCGTATATTTCGGCACCACCGGCGGGCAGATCTACGCCTCCGCCGACGCGGGCGAAAGCTGGGCGCCGATCGTCCGCGATCTTCCGGCCGTACTGTCGGTCGAAGTGCAGACGCTGCCGTGATCCGCGTCGTGCTACCCGCCCATCTGCGGACGATTGCGCAGTCGGGCGGCGAGGTGACGCTCGAAGTCGAAGGCGCGATTACTCAGCGCTCGGTTCTCGACGCACTGGAAGCCCTCTACCCGGCGTTGCGCGGCACGCTCCGCGATCAGGTGACGCTCGAGCGGCGGCCGTTCGTCCGCTTTTTCGCGTGTGCCGAGGATCTGTCGCACGAGCTGCCGGACGCCCCGCTGCCCGAGGCGGTCGCGTCGGGCGTTGAACCATTCCTGGTCGTGGGGGCGATCGCCGGCGGGTAAGAGCCGCGCCGGCTAGCCGGGCGCCTGGTAGAGCCCGATCACGTTCCCCGCCGGATCGCGAAACCGTGCGGGGATCTCCGGCGCGTCCACTCCGCTCGGCAGCTTTGGGGCGCCGCGGTGAGCGGCCAGTTACCCACGCCCCGTTCACTTCGCCGGTCGCATCGTCAAACCCGGCGCCGCCATCGCCGCACTCGCGGATACGCTAGCCCAAGACGCGCGCGTAAAACTCCGCCGGGCGCGCAATGTCGATCGCCGGAAGTTGGACGTAGCGGATCTCGGCGATTGCCAGGGTCGGCGGTATGAGAGTTCCCTCCGTCTTACTCGGGTCTCGATATCCGCTTGCCGTGAACGGTTTCCTGCGGCTCCTCGACAATCTTCGCGCCCGCCGCTTTCGCCCGTTCGAAGTGCGCTTGCACATCGCCGGCAAACGCGGGAAGGGATTTCGTCCGGACACAGGGCTGCGCGGGTGTTACCCAACCTTCTCGCCCGCTCTTGAGTAGGATCGAGGCGTTGCGGCGGTCCACCCCTTCGGTCATGCCAGACCTCCGGCGCTACTTGTACTGAACCTTTGCAATGGGACCAAGGTATTGGTGTGCCCACTATGGACAACACAACGCCGAGCACCCGGCGAGATTGTGCTCCGCGATCGATGGCTGCGATCTGTAACAGTTCGGGTGGCTTGACTTGGGTTGCCAGTCCGGATATGGGCTGGCCGGCCGAGATCTTTTCCGACGAGGCGTTTGGAGAACCGACGTGGCACTCAATGCTCCGTGTTGTTAACCGGAAGGGAAGGCGCACCTACGGGCGTAGGATGCGCGGCCAGCGATGACGAGGCCGCGCACAAACGGGAGGAGTAACTGCATCGCGCCCGATTCCCCCGGCTTTCGCCTGGATCTTCATCGGGCTCTTTGGCCATGTCGCATATCACGTCCGTACCGGGTTCGCCGACGGCGGAACTGACCCGCCAATGTGATAATCCCCTTTACGGGAATCAGGCTTACCCCGATGGAGAGGGCCGGACCTTCAAAGCGCACTGGCTTCAAAACGACCGGCAAAGAAATGGGCAGAGTAGCCGTCTGACGGGCATGCGGTGGTTGCCACGTTATTTCCCAGGCGCTTAGCTGGACCCCCCTCTCGTGTTCATCGCCTGTGGGCGCTGAGTGCCAGCAGGAGGGAGTGCGACCCATTCTTAGACATCGCGGGGAAAGAAATGGGCAAACGAAAATGCCATGACCGAGAGCCTTGAAATATAGTACCCGGTACTATAAAATGAAACGGTGTGGAATCCCGAATGGGCAAGCCAAGAGTGTTCAAGACGAGATGGTTTCAGCGGTTTGCCCGAAAGGAAAAAATCGGCGACGCGGCTCTGCTGGAAGCGCGCGCGGAAAAAGGGCAGGTGGGCGCCAACCTTGGCGGTGGCGTCATTCAGCAGCGGATCGCGCGGCCGGGGCAGGGCAAGTCGGGCGGATACCGCGCGATCCTTCTTTTCCGGCGGGGTGAGCGCGCGGTCTTTGTGTACGGCTTCGCGAAGAGCGAGAGGGCGAGCATCGGCGGCGATGAAGAGAAGCAGTTCAGGGAGGCCGCGCGCCACGTGTTGCGACTGACGGAAAAGCAGATCGCGGAGCTGGTCAAGGAGGACGATTTTGAGGAGGTAAAAGGACATGAGAAAGAACTATCGAAGTGACGCGATGGCGGCCGTCCACGAAACGATGGAGGCCCTGCACAAGGTGGGCGCCATCGACAAGCGGACGATGCGGCGGTTTGACGACGCCTGCCTGACACCAGTGCGGCCGCTGTCGCCGAAACAGATCAAGGCTCTCCGGGAGCGGGAGCAGGTGAGCCAGACGGTCTTCGCGAGTTACCTCAACGTGACGCCGAACCTGGTGAGCAAGTGGGAGCGGGGGGAGAAGAAGCCTTCCGGCCCGGCGCTGAAGCTCCTATCCCTTGTCGAGAAGCACGGCATCACGGCGGTCGCCTGAAGCTTTAGACTCCATGGAGCACCGTGAAAACGAAAGCGAAAGTCACGGGCCGGTGGCACGATAACCGTCACACACTGATAGCCGACCTGGCGGAAAGCGGCGCGGGTGACGAAACCATCCGTGGCATCGCCGGACACGTCTCGAAGCAGATGTTGAAGCACTACTCCCACTTCCGCATAGAAGCGAGGCGGACGACACTCGAATCAATCGTGGTGAAGAAGGCGGACCCGAGGCCGGCGAATCCAGGCACGGTGCGGGAGGTAGCGATATCTCCTCTCGGCTCAGTTTTGCAGTAGCTTAGAGGAGTTGGGGGTGCATGGAAATGATCTATCTGCCCGGTATGGACTGGGAGGAGGTATTCAAGTCGCTGGGCGTGGTGGTAGGCGCGGCAGCATCGCTCTATCAGATTCGAAGCCTCATCCCGCCATCGCGGGCTCGCCTGAAAGCCGATCTTGAAATCCTGAAGTCGCTTGATCCATCTGATGCGGCGGCTCCTCTCTTGAAGGCGCACATAGACCGGACGCTTTGGGTACTTTATTCGCCAGCAGCGGCAAGGTCCGCATCGTCGCGCTTCCACGTATACAGTTGGAAAGATTTTATCCTCGGCTTAGTTTTCATGCCGAGCTTTTTGATTTGGACCGTCTATCTGGTTCACCGCGGCTCCTGGTGGCCGGCGATACTGACGGGCTTCGCCGCTTTCGCCTCGTTCGGTGGGATTCTGGTCGGCCTCGATGCCAAACGGGTCAACGTGGAGCAGCAACCGAACCCGCCAGCGTCGCCAGTTTCGGAAACAGTTCCCACAACAGACCCAACGATGTAAGAATTCGAGGGAATCAAGGCTCGCAAGTGCCTTAAGGTGTTGGCTCCCCGAGCGCGACACTGCAAGAAATAGAAAATGTTCAAGGCAGCAAGACTCCGCGTAAGATGTTGATTAA
>VFSW01000408.1_pt1 | contig 62552 bp, 59 predicted proteins | sample 5358111 | NCBI WGS metagenome assembly VFSW01 (sample SAMN11554181, study PRJNA540505) | mine drainage metagenome | isolation source: sediment from site ElyBrook_90M | place: USA: Ely Copper Mine, Vershire, VT | collected 2017
CGGCTTTGCCGCCGCGACTATCGGCGGGGTGTTTCCGCTGGGCGGCGACATCAATATGGTGGGAGTGAGTGATTACATGCGCATTGCCAGCAAATGCGGTTCAGGCCAGATTGTGATCGATGCGCTCGCCGTGCCGGGGCCATCAGTGCAATGGATTGGCCGCGCCACGCTGATCGACGCCAAGGGCGTTCGTCATGCCGAATCCTTTGTCGCCAGCCGCTAGTCTGGCGTGCGGGTTGCTGCTGGCTGGTGCGGTGGCAGCCGTGGCGCAGGCGCAGCTCGCCTCGCCTGCCCTTGATCATGGGCTTTATCGGCGCGGCGCGATCCAATCGAGCCGCCGCCAGTTTGACCGCTGGCAACTGGCGTGTGACCAGATCGCCGCCCTGCACCAGCGCTATTGCTCGCTGAGCACAAGGGCGTTTGATCCGCGCGGCGTGCCGGTGGCCGATATCACGGTCTCGACCGACGATCACGGCCATCCCGCCGCGCTGATCAAGGTCGCCCCCGGCCTGTTGTTGCCAGCCAAGGTCACCATCAGCGCGGGCACTGGCAAGGCGCATCATCTGCTGGCCCGGCTGCGCGCCACGGCTTGCGATGCCAGCGGTTGCAGCCTCGTGTGGGAATTGCCGCCACGCGCCATCGTGGATTTGCGCAAAGGCACCACGCTCGACCTGAATTTTCGCTCGGTGCCAACACCAAAGGTGCCGGCGGGGCCTTTGGTGGTGCGCAGCGTGGCGGTAGCCGCCACCATCGTTGCCACAGGTTTTAACGCGGCGCTGATGGCGTCGATCAAGTAGGTTTGGTTGAAATTCTGCTTCGAGTTATTCTTGCAAGGCTGTTTCTGAATTTATCAATGTTGTGATGGCGCGTTTTGCTTCTGGTTGGTGCCATTCATGGCACCCGCCGCAGCGCGACAATCTCGCCGCCGCCTGTGGCACGGATGCGGGCTGTTGCTGTCGCCAGCGGCTCGCTGGTGACCTGCATGAAATGGCCATTGGCGTGCAACAAAGTTGTTGCATCGCGCATGAGGCCGACGTGGCCGCGCCAGAACACCAGATCACCTCGGGCACGGGGGCTGGCGCTGGCGTCTTCGCGGGCAAAACCTTGCAGCATGTCGCTATCGCGCGGCGGTTCATGGCCGCCCGCCTGCAAGGCCACTTGCACAAGGCCGGAGCAGTCAATGCCGCTCCAGGTTTTGCCACCCCACAGATAGGGTGCATCGAGAAAGGATTCAGCGACGCTGACCCAATCCTCAATTATAGAGCCGAGAGGTTCAAGGTGCCTGGCAAAGACGAAGCCACCATCATGCAGGCGGGCAAAATCGCCTCCCATCGCCTGCACCGCCACTTTTGCGCCCAGCGGCAGGGCCAGCATCACCGGATGCTTGATGCTGGCTCCCGGATAGACGAAGCTGCGCGGCACGTTCATTTTGTGGGTGGGTTCCGGGCCCGGTGCCAGCAACCCGATGGCGGGCAGATAGCCGACATAAGAATCGCGGGCTAACTGCACATAGGCCCAGCCTTCCTCGTCCTCATAGACTGTGACACGTTCGCCGTGCAGGGCTTGCGTCAACAGCGGCTTGTCGGGGCCGGGGCCTTGACGCAGATCCAGCACTTCGGCGACCACGCGCATGGCGTGACCCGTGACGAAGCGCGCCGCCTTGACCTTGCCGCGCAAGTGCGCGGCGGCCAGATCGGGCCGCGCCGGGGTTAGTCTCTGATCAAGCGTCTGCATCAAGTTCCGCTGCCATTCTGGTCATTTCATCACCCAGGCTCTCGACAAACAGCGCACCCTTGACGGTGCGCTGGATGATGACATTGCGCCTGTCGGCAGGATCGCGCCGTCGTGCCACCAGTTCAGCACGACCCATGGCATCAAGCGCACGGGTAATCACCGGCTTGGTGACGCTGAGCCTTGCCGCCAGCCCGCGCACGGTGTGGGGCGGCGCCTGCCGGTAAATCGTCAGCAGCAGGGCAAGCTGCCGTAACGTGAAATCGTCACCCTTGCCAAGGTGCATGTCGCTGACCAGTTTCATGGTCAGGCCGTGCACCAGCTGCAACCCCTGCGCATGGGAAAGAACCGTCAAGCCCCGTATCCTCGCCGCCAAAGGAGAAACGTTTCGTATCCGTTTTAACTTAGCTGTTTTGCGGCGGCAATGCCAAACCGCTGGGCGACCACATCGGCCACCAGGCGCGCCGCCTGGCATTCGCCGCCCTCGGGGCGTCCTGGACGGGCGGTGGGTGTCCAGCCGAAAATATCGAAATGCACAAACGAGCGGCAGTTCTCGACAAAACGGTTGAGGAACAGCGCTGCGGTGATGGAACCGGCAAAGCCGCCGGGGGTGACATTGTTGAGATCGGAAATCTTGCCTTCCAGCAGCCGGTCATAGGCGTGCCAGAGCGGCAGACGCCAGACCGGATCATTGATCGAGGCGCCGGTGCTGGCAATATCGGCCGCCAAAGCCTCGTCATGCGTATAGAACGGCGGCACATCAGGGCCAAGCGCAACGCGGGCGGCACCGGTAAGCGTCGCAAAATCCAGCAGCAAAGCCGGGGATTCCTCATCTGCCAGCGCCAAGGCGTCGGCCAGAATGAGGCGACCTTCGGCATCGGTATTGCCGATCTCGACGCTGAGGCCCTTGCGGCTGGGGTAAATATCGCCGGGGCGGAAGGCCGGGCCGGCGATGGCATTCTCGACAATCGGCAGGAGCAGCCGCAAGCGGACATCGCAGCCCTGCGTCATGATCAGGCTGGCCGCCGCCAAAGCCGCTGCCGCGCCGCCCATGTCCTTTTTCATCAGCAACATGCCAGCATCGGGCTTGATGTTGAGGCCGCCGGTGTCAAAGCAGACGCCCTTGCCAACCAGTGTCACTTTGGGCGCATCGTGGTGGCCCCAGGTCATATCCACCAAGCGAGGTGGCTGGTGCGCAGCCCGGCCCACAGCGTGAATCAGCGGAAAGTTCTGCGCCAGCAATTCATCGCCAAGGATGACCGCGACATGGGCACCGTGGGCGCGGGCAAGGGTGCGGGCCGCATCTTCAAGGGCCGATGGCGTCATGTCATTGGCAGGCGTGTTGATGAGATCGCGCGCCAGGAAGCAGGCCGCAGCCTGACGTTCCAGCGCCGCCGCATCAACGCCACCTGGGGCGCAGAGCCTTGGGATTGCCGCTGCGCGCTCCTTATAGCGGGTGAAGCGATAGGTGCCGAGCAGCCATGCCAAAGCCGCGAGGCCTGTATCATCGGGGGCATTGGCGAAGGCATAGGTGCCGGGCGGCAGCAATTCGGGCAGACGCCCCGGCAAAAATGCGTCGCGCTTGCGACCCGGCTGATCCAGCCCAAACAGAACCAGGTGCGGCGCGCCGGCAGCATCATAGGCCAGCATGTGCTGGCCTGGCCTGGCCTTGAAGCCCGCAAACTCGGCCTGCCGGCTTATGGCTTGCGGCAGCGCGGCGAGGTGCTGCACGAGGTCAGATTCCTGCACAAACCAGATGGGAATGGCGGCGGTATTGGGGGGTGCAAAGGTCGGGTGCATGATGTCCTGTGCCAGAATGGCGCGTTAAGCTTCTTTTAAGGTTAAGTCTTTACCAAAATAAAGGTTAATTTTTCTCATCTCCGGATGGCCATTCGCCATGATGAACCGCAGCAGCAGCTTTTCACCCCGCACTTCCGCCCGCCTGGCTGCTTTGTCCATCTTGCCGCTGCTTCTGGCGGGTTGTGCTGCGGTCAATGACGTCACCGGCAGCATCAATCAGCCGCTGGCGACCCTGCCCCACGGCGCGGAAGCGGTGCGGGCCTATACGAGTGCCTGGGGTGAGCGCTATGAAGCCCGGCATGATGACATTAGCGCCGCCATGAATTACGCGCGCGGGCTGCGCCGGGAGCACCGCAACAATCAGGCCGCGGCGGTGCTGGAAGTTGCCGTGCTGCACCACCCCAAAGACCGGGCACTGCGGGCTGAATATGGCAAGGCGCTGGTCGATGCCGGACATTTCAGCCAGGCTTTGCCGGTGCTGCAGGCGGCCTCGACGCCTGACCATCCCGATTGGTCGGTGCTCTCGGCTGAAGGCACCATTGCCGACCAGATCGGCGACCATACCAAGGCGCAATCGCTCTATGCCAGCGCCCTGAAAATCCGCCCCGGCGAACCGGCCATTCTCTCCAACCTTGGCCTGTCCTACGCGCTGTCGCGCAATCTGCCCGCCGCTGAACAAGTGCTGGCGCAAGCGGCGGCCAGTCCGCAGGCTGGCGCGCGGGTGCAGCAGAACTATGCGCTGGTGCTGGCTTTGGAAGGAAAATTCCAGCAATCCGAGCAAGTGGCGGCACGCGATTTGCCCCCGGCACAGGCGGCGGCAAATGTCGCGGCGATTCGCCAGATGATTGCCCAGTCGGATACCTGGAAAAATATCCAGCAGGCTGCGCCGCGCGCGGCATCCAAGCGGCGCAAAGCCAAAAGCTGAAAAGCGCTGGCATCACTTTACGGATGATTTAAGGTAGGCGAATCTCCTCCCTGGAAACGCCGATGCTTGAGCTGACCCCCGCCACAAAGGCCGCCATCACCTTTCCGCTGCAATTGGGCGAAGGCCCGACATGGGATGACCGGCGCAACTGCCTGTGGTTTGTCGATATCATGGCCCCAGCGCTGCATCAGCTTGCGCCCCACACTGGCACTGTCACGAGCCATGCGATGCCCGCCGATATTGGCAGCTTTGGCCTGACGCAAAGCCAGCGCCTGCTGGTGGCGCTGCGCAGCGGCGTGCATTTTTATGATCCCGAGACCAAGGCACTGGAACTTCTGGTGCATCCCGAACCCAACCAGCCGCATGGGCGGCTGAATGATGGCAAGGTCGGGCCTGATGGCGCGTTTTATGTGGGCTCGATGGATGAAAGATCGCCGCGCCAGCCGACGGCGGCGCTTTACCGGATTGCGCCAGATGGCACCGTCACCAGACTGCGCGACGGCTTGCTGATTTCCAATGGTCTGGCCTGGAGCCCCGATGGGCGCACCATGTATCACGCCGACACCAGAGCCAATCTCGTCAGCCAGTGCGCCTTTGACCCGGCCCATGGCCCGGTTGGCGATTTCAGGCCGTTTTGCCCGCTCGATGCGGCGATGGGCGTGCCGGATGGCGCAACGGTCGATGCGGAAGGGTTTTACTGGAGCGCTGGCGTCAGCGCCGCCTGCCTCAACCGCATCAGCCGCGAGGGCGTGATCGAGCGCCGCCTGCATCTGCCGGTGAAACACCCGACCATGCCGTGCTTTGGTGGCCCCGGTCTGGCGACGCTCTATGTCACCTCGCTGACGCGCGATGGCGATGCGGGCGCATTGATTTCACTTGACGCTGGCGTGCGCGGCGTGCCCGAGCATCGCTTCAAAAGCGCCTGAGACGAGAGGAAACACCATGAAGGTCCTGATTATCGGCGCGGCGGGCATGGTGGGGAGCAAGCTCGCCAACCACCTGGCCACAACCGGCACGCTGGCGGGTGCGGAACTCACCGGCATGACGCTGGCTGACGCGGTGATGCCAGGCGCACCGGCGGGCGCAACTTGCCCGGTCAGCGCGGTGCAGGTCAACATTGCCGACCGGGCGCAGGTCGAGGCGATGATCGCATCCGAGCCGACGGTGATTTTCCACCTTGCCGCCATTGTGTCGGGCGAGGCCGAGAGGGATTTCGACAAGGGCTACGCCATCAATCTCGACGGCACGCGGTTTTTGCTGGAGGCGATCAGGGCGCGCGGTGGCCATTATGTGCCCAAGTTGATTTTCGCCTCGTCGATTGCGGTGTTTGGCCCACCGTTCCCCGAGGCGATTGACGATGATTTCCGCTCGACGCCGCTGACCAGCTACGGCACGCAAAAGGCCATTGATGAATTGCTGCTGGCCGATTTCACCCGCAAAGGCTTTGTTGATGGCATTGGGCTGCGGCTGCCGACCATTTGCGTGCGACCCGGCAAGCCCAATCTCGCTGCATCCGGATTTTTCTCCAATATCATCCGCGAGCCTCTGGCGGGACTGCCTGCGGTGCTGCCGGTGAGTGTCGATGTGCGCCACTGGCACGCCTCGCCGCGCGCCGCGCTGGGATTTCTGCTGCATGCCGCAGCTTTGCCCAAAGGAGCACTCGGCACCAGGCCGAACATCACATTGCCGGGACTGTCGGTGACCGTCGCCGAGCAACTTGAAGCGCTGCGCGATATCGCCGGGGCCTCGGCCCTCAGTCTGGTGCGCCTTGAGCCCGACGATGCCATCGCCAAAATCGTCAGCGGCTGGCCGCAAAACTTCACCCCCGCGCGCGCCCTGGCCCTGGGTTTCAAGGCCGAAAGCTCATTTGCCGACATCATTCAAGTGCACATTGAAGACGAGATGGGCGGCGGAAAGGCGTGAGGGGGCGTGGTTGATTCAAGGGCCCCGGCATCCCAGCCGCCGGGGCTTGGTTTGTGTTTCAGCTTCAAAATGTCAAAGATCAACTTCGACCGCGAGGCTGCGTGCCGTCAGTTCGGCCACGGTGCTCAAATGCCCTAGCTGCTTTGCCCAGGCCGGATCTTTGGCCAGTGCGCCTTGCGCTTTGCCATAGGCTTCCCAACTTGCGTAGCGTGTCGTGATCAGCCACTCACCGGCGAAGGGACCTGAATGAAATATGTGGCCATGTAAAGATTCAGCACCATGCTTTTCAAACAAGGCCTTGGCTTGTTTGCCAATTTTTTTCATTTCTTCCGCGTTATTCGACTTGAAACGTGACAACTGGATTATAGACATGGCGTCCTCCTGCAAGACGGCGCTTGTCTTTGATCGGACATTTGACTTCATCTTGTGACGCAGTTTCATGGCCGCGATTGTTGCAAGCGCTTTGGTGTGGCGCTGGACAAGTCTGGCGGACCGCCAAGCGAACAAGCAAAAAGATGAGCGATATTACACATAAAGTCAACGACTAAAGTTTAATATCCGATACCACAACCGCTTGGGTTGCTGGCCATCACACGGCCTTGCCCACCCTTGCGACCCGGAGCGACGCAAAGTGAAGCGATCCAGGGTTTCAACGAGCCCGCTGGATAGTTCGTTCCTCGCCATGAGGGCGCGTTGAAGCACAATCACCGTCAACGCCAAACCTGGAGTCTGCGGCCTGAAGCAACGTGGCAACCGACAGCGCAATTCGCGTCAGCCAGGTACAACTACCCCCTCAATGCTTCGCTTTTGCGTTTTCCTGATCCTGCAAGGCGCGCCAGGCTACTTTGCCGGTGGCGGATTTGGGCAGGCTTTCCACGAATTCCACCATGCGCGGGGCCTTGTAGGTGGCCATTTGCGTGCGCGCCCATTCGATGATCGCCTCGTCATCGGTGTTGCCACGCGCTTCCGGCTTCAGCACCACCATGGCCTTCACGGTTTCGCCGCGATGCGGATCGGGTGACGAGATGATGCAGGCTTCGGCTATGGCGGGGTGGTGATAGAGAATGCTCTCGACTTCGGCTGGCCAGACCTTGAAACCGGAGGCGTTGATCATGCGTTTCAACCGGTCAACCATGAAGAAATAGCCGTCTTCATCGACACGGCCCAGATCTCCAGTGCGCAAAAACCGCCGACCGTCGCGCTCGATGAAGGATGAGGCATTGGAATCGGGGCGCTGCCAATAGCCTTGCATGATCTGCGGGCCGGCGACAATGATCTCGCCCACCTCGCCCTGCGGGAGTTCGGCCAGGGTCACGGGGTCAATTACGCGAGCATCGACATCAAACATCGGAATGCCAAGGCATTGTTTTTTCATGGCTTCTGGCGGGTTGAGGTGGGTCGGCGCCATCGTCTCGGTCATGCCATAGCCTTCCATGAAGCCAAGGCCGCATTTGTCCTGGAGCTTTTGCGCCACCGCCTCGGGCATCGCCGCGCCACCGCCGCCAATCTGGCGCAGGCTGGAGAAATCATAGGCGTCAATGTCGGGCAGCAGCAGCAGGTCAATGATCGCCGTCGGCACCGCGGAAAATGCGTTGATGCGGTAATGCGCGATAAAGTGCGCAGCGGTTTTCGCCTCCCATCGCGGCAGTATGACGATGGTGTTGCCATTCATCAGCGGCATATTCATCGCGCCTTGCATGGCGGTGACGTGGAAAAACGGCAGGATCACCAAAACCCGCGTTTCCAGCGAAGCCCGCGTCCATTGTTGCTGGCCGATCACGGTCGCCATGACGTTGCGATTGGTGTGGGCGCAGCCTTTGGGCAGGCCGGTGGTGCCGGATGTGTAGGGCATGACGGCGAGATCATCGGGGCCGGTGAGCAGCGGCGGCGCGGCGAGGCCAGCCTCGATCATCGCGTGCCAGAGATGCACGCCCGGTTCGGGCTTTACGGCGCGGGGGGCGGATACAAAGTCCGGCACGCGCACGGTGGGCGTGGCGCTGACATAATCGGCATAAGTCGCCGCGACGATATGATCGAGGCCCTGGCCGAGCAGCGGGCGCATTTGCGCGAAGACTTCCTGCGCGACAAAAGCAACGCGGGCACCGCTATCCTCGACATAGTGCTTGAGCTCGCCGGTGCGGTTCATCGGGTTGAGCGGCACCACAATCGCCCCGGCGCGCAGGATGCCGTAATAGGCGATGACGAATTGCGGGGAATTCTGCATGTCGATGATGATGCGATCACCCTGCCTTACCCCGCATTTTTGCGTCAGATAGCCCGCCACCGCCTCGGCTTCAGCGCGGAACCGCGCAAAAGTGATATGGTGATCGTAATAGATGATAAAGCTTTTATCGGGATATCGCCGGGCAGAGACTTCGGCGTTGTAATAAAGATTGGTTGCCGGGATCGACAAATGATGATCAAGACCCTTTGGCCAAAAAGCGAAATGCTGCGTGTTCATGAGCGCTGTCCCGGTTCGTTTTTTTGATATTACATCGATCGTCACTGGCTGGGCAGCAAAGTCGCCCATGGGATTTCGAAAGCCCTTGGGTTGCTTCGTCGTTTCGCTCCTCAGAATGACGATTCACGCGGCTCAGCTTCTTCTCAAAGCGCGGTTGAGCCTCCATCGACCGCAAGGCATTGGCCGGTGATGTGGCGGCTGGCCTCGCTGGCGAACAGCAAGGCAGCGCCCATCAAATCCTCATCGCCGCCTATGCGATGCAGCGGCGTACGCGCGATGACCACATCCTTCATTGCCGTCAACAGGCCTGCCGTCATTTTCGAAGGGAAAAAACCCGGCAGAATGGCGTTGACGCGGATGCCGTAATGGCCCCATTCGGCGGCGAGCGCGCGCGTGAAATTCACCACCGCGCCTTTCGATGTGTTGTAGGCAATGGTCTTCATCGCTTCGGGATTGCCGCGCAGCCCGGCGATGGAGGCAATGTTGATGATCGCGCCGGATTTCTGCGGGATCATCGCAGCGCGCGCCACGGCCCTCGTCAGCATGAACATGGCGGTGATGTTCAAATCCATCACCTTGTCCCAGGCTTCGTCGGGATAATCTTCCGCCGGTGCGCCCCAGGACGCACCGGCATTATTGAGCAGCACGTCGATGTGGCCAAAATCCTTCATCACCGCATCAACCAAAGGCGCGATAACGGCGCGTTTGGAAAGATCGGCGGGGTAGATTTTGGCGGTGTACCCCCTGGTTTCCAGTTCGGCTTTGGCGCTTGCGAGTTCATCGGGCTTGCGGGCGACCAAAGCCAGACTTGCGCCCGCCTCACCAAGCGCATGGGCCATCTGCAGCCCCAGGCCGCGCGAGCCGCCGGTGACCAGGGCGACCTTGCCACGCAGATCAAACAAAGACATGACACTCATGGCTGAATCCTCTGGCTCAATCCTCAGGGAAGAATTTCAAACAGGCCAGCCGCACCCTGGCCGCCGCCGATGCACATGGTGACGACCGCGAGTTTCGCGCCGCGCCGCCGCCCCTCGATCAGGGCATGGCCGGTGAGGCGCGCGCCGGTAACGCCATAGGGATGGCCAACGGCAATCGCGCCGCCATCAACATTGAGCCGGTCATCGGGAATGCCGAGCTTGTCGCGGCAATAGATCACCTGCACCGCAAAGGCCTCGTTCAATTCCCAGAGGTCAATGTCCTCGATTTTGAGATTGTGGCGGGCGAGCAGCCGCGGAATGGCGAATACCGGGCCAATACCCATTTCATCAGGCTCGCAGCCGGCGACCGCGAAACCACGGAAAATGCCGAGCGGCTTGATGCCGCGCTGCTGGGCCAGCTTGCCATTCATGATGACGCAGGCCGATGCGCCATCAGAAAACTGGCTGGCATTGCCCGCAGAAATGACACCACCTGGCACGGCGGGACGGATCTTGGCGACGCCCTCCAGAGTGGTGTCGGCGCGGATACCCTCATCGGCGCTGAGAATCACCTCTTTTGTCATCAGAGCGCCAGTCGCCTTGTCGTTGGTGGCCATCGTCACCTTGATCGGGGTGATTTCGTCGTTGAAACGCCCCGCCGCCTGCGCTGCTGCAGCGCGCAACTGGCTGCGAACGCCATATTCATCCTGTTTTTCGCGCGAGATATTGTAGCGTTTGGCCACGGTTTCTGCGGTTTGCAGCATGTTCCAGTAGATTTCCGGCTTATGTTCCAGCAGCCAGGATTCCTGCGCCATGAAGCGGTTGGTGTGCTCGTTCTGGGTGCAGGAAATTGACTCGACACCGCCAGCCACCATCACCGGTGCCTGATCGACGATGACGCTATGGGCGGCCATGGCAATGGCTTGCAGGCCCGAAGAGCAGAAGCGGTTGATGGTCGCGCCCGATGCGGTGACTGGCAGCCCTGCCCGCAGCCCGATCTGGCGGGCAATGTTGATGCCAGTGGTGCCTTCCGGCGTGGCACAGCCAAACAGGACGTCCTCAACTTCCTGAGGATCAATCCCGGCACGCTTGACGGCTTCGGCGACGACATGGCCGCCCAGCGTCGCGCCATGCGTCATATTGAAAGCGCCGCGCCAGGATTTTGCAAGGCCAGTGCGGGCGGTGGAAACGATGACAGCTTCATTCATGGGGTGTCTCCGAAAATAGAGGCGCGGCTCAGGCGGCGTTGAAACTCTTGCCTTCGGCTGCAAGGCGGGCCAGCAGCGGCGCGGGCTGCCAGAATTTGGCATCCTCCTCCGACTGCGCGGCAAATTCCTTCATGCGAGCCACGACATTATAAAGGCCCTGCTGGTCGGCCCAGAACATCGGCCCGCCACGCCAGGCCGGGAAGCCATAACCCGCGATATAGGTCATATCGACATCGGAAGCGCGCTGGGCGATGCCTTCTTCCAGAATCTTCGCGCCCTCATTGACCAGCGCAAACATGCAGCGCTCGACCACTTCATTGTCGCTGAACTTGCGGGCGTTGATGCCCTTCTCGTGCCGGTAATCGGCAATCAGTTTGGCAACGATGGGGTCGGGAATCGGATTGCGGTTGCCCGGTTCATAGCGGTACCAGCCGGCGCCGGTTTTCTGGCCAAAGCGGCCCATTTCGCAGAGGCGATCGGAGATTTCCGAAAATGGGATGGTGACGCCCTGCGCATAGCGATGCTTGCGCACCGCCCAGCCAATATCATTGCCCGCCAGATCCCCCATGCGGAACGGCCCCATGGCGAGGCCAAATTTTTCGAGCGCCTTGTCGACCTGTTCGGGCGAAGCACCCTTCTCGATCAGATAGCTCGACATGCGGCGATAATATTCCAGCATGCGGTTGCCGATGAATCCATCGCAGACGCCTGACACGACGGCGATTTTCTTGATCTTTTTGGAGAGCTTCATCACGGTGGCAAGCACATCCTTGCCGGTCTTTTCGCCGCGCACCACTTCAAGCAGTTTCATCACATTGGCAGGACTGAAGAAGTGCATGCCCAGCACATCCTGCGGCCGTTTGGTGAAAGAGGCGATTTTATTGACGTCGAGTGTCGAGGTGTTGGAGGCGAGAATCGCCCCCGGTTTGGCGATGGTGTCGAGCTTGGTAAACACCTCGCGCTTGACGTCCATGGTTTCAAACACCGCCTCGATGATGAGATCAGCGTCTTTCAAGCTCGCCATATCGAGGGCGGGCGTCAGCAGGCCCATGCGGGTCTCGACATCGGCGGCGCTGATGCGGCCTTTTTTGGCGGAATTCTCGTAATTGCCGCGAATGGTCTTGAGCCCGCGATCCAGCGCCTCCTGCCTGGTTTCGATAATCGTCACCGGAATGCCGACATTGAGGAAATTCATGGCGATGCCGCCGCCCATGGTGCCAGCCCCGATGATTCCGACGCGGGCAATGGTTCTGGTCGGCGTATCTGCCGGAATGTCGGCGATGCGCGAGGCGGCGCGCTCGGCGGCAAAGACATGGCGCATCGCCATGGAAACCGGCGTTGACATGAGATTGATGAAGGTCTTGCGCTCTGCGGCCATGCCCTCCTCAAAGGGCTTCAACACGCCGCCAATGGCCTCCACGGCCAGAGCCCGCGCCGGTTCGCGCGGGAACTGGGCCTGCGCCGCGCCCTTGGCATATTGCAGGAAGCCCTGCGCCTCGGAAACAGGCAGATCCAGCGCCCGGTGGCGCACCTTGGGGAGCTTGCCGCTGGCGGCAAGTTCCAGGGCCAGCGCCGAGGCCGCGCCGACCACATCCTCTTTCACCACTTTGTCAAAAAGGCCGGTGCCCGCAAACATTTTCGCCGGGAAAGGCTCGCCGGAAATGATGATGTTGCAGGCCATGGCAAGGCCAAGCGCGCGGGGCAGACGCTGCGTGCCGCCGGCACCGGGTATGAGGCCGAGCTTGACCTCCGGCAAAGCGATGAAAGCCTTGTCGAGCGCAACGCGGCCATGCGCGCCAAGTGCCAGTTCCAGTCCACCGCCCATCGCCGTGCCATTGATGGCAGCAACCACCGGCTTGGGGCTGGATTCCACCGCCGCGATCATATCCAGCAAATTGGGGGAGGCGTAGGAGCGTGGCGTCCCGAACTCCTTGATGTCAGCGCCGCCGGAAAAATTCCCCTCGGTGCCGGTGATGACGATGGCCTTGACGGCCTTGTCGCCTTGCGCGCTGCTCAAGGCCTCCATGAAACCAATGCGCAAGGCCTGGCCGAGGCCATTGACAGGGGGATTATCGAGCCGGATCAAAGCCACGGCATTTTCAACGGACAAATGCACATGAGACTTGGGGACAGGGGACTTGGAAACAGGAGACATGGGGATCGACCCTTCAAATTGCGCTGAGATCAATTACCGCGCGGCACGCGCGGCGCGTTCGGAACCTGTAGGCAAGGCTGGCGCCTGTGGCAGAGAGCGGCGTTGTGTTTCTTCCCGTTGCAGAACGATAGTTGGCATGTAAACTGTAGGCTAAGGCGGCGCTGCAAGCTTGTAAAGCGCGGAATTGAGGGAGACGGGCATGGACACGGGTTTCGCGCAGAATAGCTCGATCAAACTGCATTATCGCACGTCCGGAGCGCTCCGGTCATCGGAACCGATGCTGCTGTTTCTGCATGGCTTCCCGGAATTTTCAGGGGCTTGGGATGCGATGCTGGCGCATTTCGGGCCGACGCATTTTTGTGTCGCGCCTGATTTGCGCGGCTTTGGTGACAGCGACAAGCCGGTTGAGGTCGAAGCCTACAAGGCCAGCGCGCTGATGGGCGACATTGCCGCACTGATCCGGCATTTCGGTCGGCAAAAGGCGATCATCATTGCCCATGACTGGGGCGGGGCCATCGCCTGGGGATTTGCGGCGCGCCATGCCGCCATGGTTGAAAAGCTGATCATTCTCAACGCGCCGCATGCCGTGCCGTTTGCGCACGCGCTGGCGACCAACCCGGCCCAGCAAAAGGCCAGCCTCTATATGCTGAAGCTGCGGATGCCGGGCATGGCTGACCGCCTGCGCGCCGATGATGGCCGGGCGCTGGCCGCGATGTTCAACCAGCCGGTATCGGGCCAGTGTGTGCTCACCCCCGCGCTGCTGGCGACCTATCGCAAAAACTGGCAGCAACCAGGCGCGCTTGAGGCCATGCTGAATTATTACCGCGTGACGCCGCTGCTGCCGCCCGCGCCTGAACATCCCGGCGCGGCGGCGCTGGTGCTTGATCCAGCGGCGTTTGCCGTGCCGGTGCCAACGCTGGTGATCTGGGGCCTGAAAGACCAGGCGCTGCTGCCCGTGCTGCTCGACGGCCTCGATGATCTGGTGCCCGAGTTGCGCATCGAGCGGCTGGAAAACGCCGGACATTTTTGCGCCCACGAGGAACCGGCCCGCGTGGCGGTGCTGATTGAGGATTTTTTGGCGGGGTGATCTCACATTTGAAGTGCAACACCCGCTGATTTAACGGGTGCTTGATGGGACACATTATGGACATATGAGCGCGAGCGAGCGCAATTTCCTTCAATCGAGCTTGAAGCAGGGCCACAGCCAACCGTCATTGCGAGCGGAGCGAAGCAACCCAGAGGTTTCCGGAAACCTCTGGGTTGCTTCGTCGCTTTGCTCCTCGCAATGACGGTGATTGTTGCTTATGTTTTTTATCTGCGCCGTCGCAGCGTGCAATTTACCGATCCACCTCGCCAAACACGATATCCAGCGAACCCAGCACGGCTGAGACGTCGGCGAGCATGTGGCCGCGGCAGAGGAAGTCCATGGCTTGCAGGTGGGCGAAGCCGGGGGCGCGGATTTTGCAACGGTAGGGCTTATTCGAGCCATCCGACACCAGATAAACACCAAATTCGCCCTTGGGGGCTTCGACGGCTGCGTAAACCTCGCCGGCAGGCACATGAAAACCCTCGGTCATCAGCTTGAAATGGTGGATCAAGGCCTCCATCGAGCGCTTCATCGCCGGGCGTGAGGGCGGCGCAATCTTGCCGTCGGTGGAGCTGACCGGCCCCTGCGCATCGGGCAGACCGAGCTTTTCGATGCACTGGCGCATGATGCGCACCGATTGGCGCATTTCCTCCATGCGGATCACCTGGCGGTCATAATTGTCGCCGTGGCGGCCGACCGGGATGTCGAACTCCATTTCGGCATAGCATTCATAGGGTTGACTCTTGCGCAAATCCCACGCCGCGCCCGAACCGCGCACCATCACGCCGGAAAAGCCCCATTTCCAGCAATCCTCCAGCGACACCACGCCAATATCGACATTGCGCTGCTTGAAGATGCGGTTGCCGATGAACAGCGCTTCAAGATCATCGCAGACTTTCAGAAACGGATCGCAAAAGGCTTCGATGTCTTCGATCAGCTTGGGCGGCAGATCGGCATGGACGCCGCCGGGGCGGAAATAATTGGCGTGCATCCGCGCGCCCGAAGCGCGCTCATAAAACACCATCAGCTTTTCGCGCTCTTCAAAGGCCCAGAGCGGCGGGGTGAGCGCGCCAACATCCAGCGCCTGCGTCGAGACATTGAGCAGATGCGAAAGCAGGCGGCCGATTTCGCAAAACAGCACGCGAATCAACTGGGCGCGGCGCGGCACATCTATGGCGCAGAGCCGCTCGATGGCGAGACAGAAGGCGTGTTCCTGGTTCATCGGCGCGACATAATCGAGCCGGTCGAAATAGGGCACGTTCTGCGCGTAGGTGCGCGCTTCCATCAGCTTTTCAGTGCCGCGATGCAGCAGGCCGATATGCGGATCAACCCGGTCGACGATCTCGCCATCGAGATCAAGCACCAGCCGCAGCACGCCATGCGCGGCAGGGTGCTGCGGGCCAAAATTGATGGAAAACGAGCGGGTGGTGTGGTCGTTCATGGATGATCACCGGGCCATTCTTTGAAAGCCAAAACGTAAAGCATGACAATGTTCACAAGAGGAAACCACATCAGCAGCGCCATGGGGGCCGGCCAGCCCGCGCGCGGAAAGATTTTCCAGAACGGGATGACGACGATGGCCAGGAAAATCAAAGCGAAAAACGAATGGAAGATCGAAAATCCTATCATGGCCAACACTCCTCAAGGTTTCGGCGGCACGGTTCCCGCCGCTTTTTCATCGCCAGGCAGCACATAATCGGTGCCTTCCCAGGGCGAGAGGAAATCAAACGAGCGGAAAGCCTGATTGAGCTTTACCGGCTCCTGCACGACACGCTTCTGCTCATCGTCGTAGCGCACCTCGACAAACCCCGTCATCGGGAAATCCTTGCGCAAGGGATGGCCCTCAAAACCGTAATCGGTGAGGATGCGGCGCAGTTCGGGATGGCCGGAAAACAGGATGCCATAGAGATCATAGGCCTCGCGCTCGAACCAGTTGGCAGCGGGAAACACCGCGCAAAGCGAGGGAACGGGCGTGTCTTCGTCGGTGGCGCATTTGACGCGGATGCGCAGATTCCTGGCCGGCGAGAGCAGATGCGCCACAACATCAAAGCGCTGGGCGCGGGCGGGATAATCCACGCCGCAAAGATCAATGAAATTGACAAAGCGGGCACCGGGCGCATCACGCAGCGCCTGGACGACGGCGGCAAAATGCGCAGCCTCGCAAACCAGCGTCATTTCGCCAAAGGCCGTTGTGGCGCAGAGCCCGGCATCGGGCAACGCCACCTTGAGAGCGTCGGCGATGGTCGCAAGCGCGGCTAAAGCAACATCTGGCATGATCAAACTATCCTTGGGCGTCGCAGGGTTGAGCGCTCACTTGCCTCAGCGCTCGATGGTGCCGGTGCGGCGGATTTTCTTTTGCAGCATCAACACGCCGTAAAGCAGGGCTTCGGCAGAGGGTGGGCATCCCGGCACGTAAATATCGACCGGCACAATACGGTCGCAGCCGCGCACCACCGAATAGGAATAGTGGTAATAGCCGCCGCCATTGGCGCAGGAACCCATCGAGATGACATAGCGCGGCTCGGGCATCTGGTCATAGACCTTGCGCAGCGCGGGAGCCATCTTGTTGGTGAGGGTGCCGGCAACAATCATCACATCGGACTGGCGCGGTGAACCGCGCGGCGCAAAGCCGAAGCGCTCGGCATCATAGCGCGGCATGGCAATATGCATCATCTCGACGGCGCAGCAGGCAAGGCCGAAGGTCATCCACATCAGCGAGCCGGTGCGCGCCCAGACGATCAGATCGTCAGCCGTGGTGAGCAGAAATCCCTTGTCGGAAAGCTGTTCATTGACGCCAACAAAAAACGGATCGGAAGCCCCAATGGGTTTGCCATCGGCTCCGAGCAGACCCTTGGGGGCGGGTGCGGTGAGCGTTGTCTCGTTCAGTCCCACTCCAGCGCTCCTTTTTTCCATTCATAGACAAAGCCAATGGTCAGCACGGCGAGAAAGGCCATCATCGACCAGAAACCCGCCGCGCCAATGCGGTGGAATGCCACCGCCCAGGGAAACAGGAAGGCGACTTCGAGATCAAAAATGATGAACAGCAGCGACACCAGATAAAACCGGATGTCGAACTTCATGCGGGCGTCGTCAAAGGCGTTGAAGCCGCATTCATAGGCCGAGAGCTTCTCGCTGTCAGGGGCCTTAAAGGCCACCAGAAACGGCGCAATCAGCAGCACCCCGGCGATGACCAGCGCCAGCGCGACAAAAATGCCCAGCGGCAGCCAGTTGTTGACAAGTTCGTTCATGCGAGCACACGCCTTGTTGCGACGGATTATCACCTATCGCAGTGGGCAAGTCGGCGCAAGGGCGGCGTGAGCCAGACTCATGGCGCACGCAAGCTTAGGGCGCAGAGCAAATCTGCACACCTTCGCGCATCAGCAGCATTTCAGCCTGATCCGCTGCCTGCGCTTGCATGGCGGCTATGCCAGGCCTCGTGCCGCTCCGGCCGCCACCACGCCCAGCAGGCGGGCCTGCAGCATCGGGTCAGCGGCGAGCGTTGCGGCATCGCCATCGAAGGCGATTCTGCCATTGACCAGCACGCAGGCGCGATCAACCATTGCCAGCACTGTTTCGGCATGGTGTTCGACAATGATCATGGCGACCTTGCCGCGCAGGGATTCCAGCGCGGCGCGCACTTCGCCCACCACGGCGGGAGCAAGGCCCTCGAACGGTTCATCCAGGAGAATCATGCGGCTGGGCGCCACCAGAGCCCGCGCAATGGCGACCATCTGGCGCTCGCCGCCCGAAAGGTTTTCACCTTTGGCGTGCTTGCGTTCTCGCAGGCGCGGAAACAGCGCAAATATCTGTTCGAGATTCTGCCCGCCCGGCCTTGCCGCCAGCGCCAGATTATCGAGCACCGAAAGATTGGGGAAAATCCGTCGGCCCTCTGGCACCAATGCGATGCCAGCACGGTTGATCTCGAAGGGTTTCAGCCCGGAGATGGCATGGCCGGCCAGGCGCACCTCCCCGGCACTGAGGCGCAACGTGCCGGTGAGGGCGCGCAGCAGCGTGGTTTTGCCGACGCCATTGCGGCCAAGCAAGGCCAAGGCCTCGCCCTCGCGCACGTCAAGATCAACGCCGCCGAGCACGGTGCTGCCGCCATAGCCCGCCGCGAGGCCACGGGCTAGCAACAAAGGCGGCCCAGCCAGATTGGCGTGGCCGGCGACCGGAGCGATGGCATCGCCATGGCCCGCGCCAAGATAGGCGGCGATCACCTCCGGATTGGCTGCCACTTCGGAAGGCTTGCCATCGGCGATGAGGCGGCCCTGGTGCAGCACGCTGATGCGGTCTGACATCGCCAGCACCCGGTCGATGTCATGTTCGATCAGCAAGACGGCGTGAGTGGTGGCGAGCCTTTTGATCAGCCTTGCCACAATTTCGCGGTCGCTCTCGCCAAGGCCGGCCAGCGGCTCATCGAGCAGCAGCAGTCGCGACGGGCTCGCCAGAGTCATGGCAATATCGAGCAGGCGTTTGGCACCATGCGGAAGGTTGAGGCAGGGTTCCCGCGCAAGATCGGCAAGGCCGACTGCATCAAGCACCGACCAGGCGCGTGCATTGACCGCATCATCCTGGTGGGCATCCGTGAAAAACCCGAACATGCTGCGCCTTGAGGCCTGCACGCCGATGCGGACATTTTCGAACACGCTGAGATGCGGGAAAATGGACAGAATCTGGAAGGAGCGTGCCAAGCCCATGCGCGCACGGGCATGCACAGGCAGGCTGGTAACATCCTGCCCTTCAAGCAGAATCTGGCCGCTATCGGCCGGCAGCACGCCGGCCAGCATGTTGAAAAACGTCGTCTTGCCCGCGCCATTGGGGCCAATCAGTGCGTGCAGCCTGCAAGGCTCGACTTTTAGACTGATCGAACGCGCGGTCACGAGGTGGCCGAAAGCTTTCGACACCTGCCTGGCCTCCAGCACCGGCATTCCCTCCACCCACGCCAGCCCCTCCGGCCCATAGGGAATGATGGTTGCCGGACGCGGCGGGATTGTGCCGCGCGTCAGCGTCCAGCGCGATCGCCCTGACAGGCGCTGCACCAGCCCCTGAATGCCTTCGGGCGAAAGCAAGGCAAAGGCTCCAAGGATGGGTGCAAAAATCAGCCACCAGTTTTCGGTCAGCGCCGACAGCCGGTCTTCCAGAAGGATGAAGGCGACCGCGCCCCACAGCGGCCCCAAAAACTGATGCACACCGCCAAGCACGGTCATCAGCAGGCTGTCGCCAGCGTGCTGCCAGCTCAGATTATCGGCATAGACGCCTTGCAGCATCAGCGTCAGCAAGGCTCCGGCCAGCCCGATGATGCCCCCCATGATGGTGAAGGCAACGAGGCGCACGCCATAGACGTTCAGCCCCATGGAACGGGCGCGCATTTCGTTGTCGCGCACTGCCTGAATGACCCGGCCAAAGCGCGCGTGTGCCAGCCGCCAGAGCAGCCACAGGCAGGCCAGCACCAGCGTGACCACAAGAATGTGAAACTCCAGGTCGGTGGGAAACAGCGCACGCGGCACATTTTGCAGACCATTTTCACCGCCGGTGACTGCCGTCCAGCGATTGGCAATCTCGAAGGCGACCTGGCTGAAGGCGAGGGTCAGCAGCGAGAAATACAGGCCCTTGCGCCGCAGGATCAGCGCGCCAATGGCCAGCCCCAGCACCAGCGCGCCCAGCGTTGCGGCAATGATCCCCAACAGCGCATTGGCATTGAGGTCGCGCAGGAAAATCGCGCAGAGATAACTGGCCACGCCAAAAAACACCGAGGCACCGAACGGCACAAGCCCGGTATAACCGACCAGCAGGTTAACCCCCGCGCCATAGAGCGTGTAAATCGCAATCTGGGTGATCAGCGAGATCGGCGCGCCGATGGCGAGCCACAGGGCGCTCAAGGCACCCAGCACAAAGGCGGCGATGATGACGGGATGGTTGAGCGCCTGCAGCCTGCGCCTCATTCAAAGCGCTCCCAGCTTTCGCCAAACAGGCCGCGCGGGCGCACCAGCAAAATCACCATCATCAGCACATACATGGACGCAGACGACCAGCCCGGCGCGAATTGAATGGTCAAAGCACTGACCAGCCCCACCATCAGCCCGGCGACCGCGGCACCAAGATAGGAGCCCAGCCCGCCGATGGTGACAATCACGAAAGCCGGCATGATCGCATCGCTGCCCATGGAGGGTTGCAGGCTCCAGAGCGGGCCGACCAGCAGCCCGGCGACGCCTGCCAGCAGGCAGCCAATGCCAAACACGCCCGACAGCACGATGGGGAGGTTGATGCCGAGCAGCCCCACCATCTCGCCATCGCGCGAGCCGGCGCGGATGATGCGCCCGAAAGGCGTGAAGGTGAGAAAAGCCCAGAAGGCAACCAGAACCAGCGTGGTAATGACCAGCACGGCCAAGCGGTAGGTCGTCAGCAGAATTGGCCCCCAGACGATCAGCCCTGACAGGAAAGCCGGCGGATCGAACGGCACGGCATTGCCGCCAAAGATGAATTTCAGCGCCGCTTCGATAAACAGGGCCAGCGCGAAGGTGAAAATCAGCCCCAGCAATGGCTCCTTGCCATAAAGGTGCCGGATCAGCGTCATTTCAACCATGACGCCAATCAAGCCGGTGAGGACGGGGGCGAGGAGCGCGGCGGGCCAGCCGAAAGCCTGTGCCAGCGTCACGGCCAGATAGGCACCGATGGCGATGAAGGCCCCGTGGGCAAAATTGACAATGCCCAGCATGCCGAAAATAATCGACAGGCCGACCGCGATCAGCACATAAAGCATGCCGTTGACCAGGCCGATCACCACTTGCGACAGGATCAGCCCAGCCATTGCCAGCCCCCAAACGTGATCGTGGGATGGGTCAGACCGGCCCCATTTTGCAAGCCGATGCCGCCTGCGTCCCATACACCGCCTCGACTTCGGCGGGCGTTTTGGGCAATTCGGCCAGCACGTCAAAATAATCCCACTGATCGGTGATTTTCGGCTTCACCTTCACCACCAAAGCGCGGTTGATCATCTGATGATCGAAGGTGCGGTAGTGCAGGTTGATGTCGCCGCGCGGCATTGACCAATGTTCCAGCGCTTCGACAATGGCGGCAGGCTTGGTGGATTTGGCCGCCTCGATCGAATCCAGCAGCGATTTCATGGCAATCCAGCCCATCCAGGCCTTGTCCGCCGCGGGCCTTTTGTAGGCCGCGAGGTAATCTGCGGCCATTTGCTGCTCGGGGAGAGAATTGTTCTTGTTGCGGTAATACCAGGTCATGGTGAACAGGCCGTCCGCCGCTTTCGGCCCGACGCCCCAGATATCGGTGCAGCCGATGGAGATTTCGGCAAAGGGGATTTTGCCGCGCATCCCCAATTGCTCCCATTGCTTCAGGAACGCGGTAAGGCCGCCGCCGACAATGCCGCCGACCACCACATCGGGCTTTGCGGCACGGATTTTCAGAATATACGAGGAATAATCCGTCGCCGACAGCGGCACTTCGTCTGATCCGACAATCTCGATGCCGTTTTCCTTGGCATAATCGGCAAATTCCTTCCTGATATCCTGACCATAGGCGTAAGCGGCGGTGATCAGATACCATTTCTTGCCGAGCGCCTTGCAATAGGGGCCAAACATTTCGCGATGAACGTGCACCGGCGGCTGGCTGCGGAAGGTGTATTTGTTGCAATCGACGCCGGTGATCTCATCAGCCGCACCATTGGCGGCAATGAAGGGGATTTTCATTTTTTCGGCGACCGGCGCGATTGCCAGCGCGAAGGCCGAAATGACACCGCCGACGACGCCGACAACCTTGTCCTCGCCCATCAATTTGGCGGCATTTTGCGCCGACGACTGCGGGCTGGTTTCGTCAAGCCAGATAATCTCTGCGGGCTTGCCCATCAGCATGTTCTTGCGCTGTTGCAGCGCCAGCAAGCCGCCTTGCGCCAGATATTGCCCCTGGCCCGAGAGCGGGCCATTCTTAGCCCAGACCATGCCAATCTGGATCGGCGCGTCGGCGTTGGCACGGCTGACCCACGGCATGGCAAGACTGCTCGCCATGGCTGCGCCGCCCTTCAATAGCCCGCGACGCCCCATGGGCAGCAAAAGCGAGGAAGGCGGCGGCGTCGTGTTCTGGCTCATGCGTTTCCCCTGGATTTTGTAGAATTGGGCTTTTGTCGAATGCGGCACGTCGGGCCACCAGGGAAGCTAAAGCGAAAAGCGCAGGCTTGGCAAGGCCCGCGCTGCCCACAGCGTGTCATGATGCAGGGCAGCCTGCCGTTGACGTCAGGACCCTGCCAAATAGCGTGCCATGGCCTTGAGTTGATCGGGCTTGGCTTGCTTCATGAGCGCTGTCATGCCGGGATTGTTCGCACGCGCGCCAGAACGAAAGGCCAGCATCTGGGCTTGCAGATAGGCAGCGCTCTGGGAGGCAAGGCGTGGCACCGTGCTATCGCCCTTGTAGTTCGCGCCATGACAGTCCGTGCAGCCGATCGACGTGTCCAGAGCGCCACCAATGGCTGCGTCTGCGGAGGTCGCACTGGCGTTTTTGAGGTCCGGCCAGGGCTTGGACGAGAAATAAGCCGCCAGTGCCATCATGTCGTCTTTTGACATCCCGGCGAGCAACGGGGCCATCAGTTCATTCTTGCGGTCGCCGCTCTTCATGTCGCGCAGTTCAAGATAGATATAGCCCTCTTTCTGGCCCCAGATATTGGGGATATCGGGCGTCACCGGATGGCCGTCGGCACCATGGCAGGCAGAGCAGGTTGCGGCTTGGGCAGCGACGTCTTTGGCACTGGCTGTGGCTATCGTCGCATAGGTGAAAATGGTCGTGATGAAGATGATCATGGCCGCCATAATGAGGCCGGGTTTCCGAGACTGCACAGCAAACTCCCTAGCGATCATGCACTAAACATGCAGCGCGGGGCCTTTGCCACCCCGCGCTGCATGGTTTGATTAAGGCAGAGATCAGTTGAGCGTGAACGCAATGATGGCATTACCACGCTTGAAGTTGAGCTGGCTGTTGCCGCCCGCCCCCACAACGACATATTGCTTGCCGTCAACTGCATAGGACGAAGGCGGTGCATTGACACCGGCTCCGGCCTGGAAGCTCCACAATTCCTTGCCATTGGCCGAATTGTAGGCGCGGAACCAGCCATCACCTTCGCCCGCAAACACCAGATTGCCGGCCGTCGCCAGAATGCCGCCAATCATCGGTTGCGGCGTATCGTGCTGCCAGGCGATTTTGCCGGTGTTGTAATCAACCGCCGTGATGTTGCCGGTTTGCTTGGCGCCCGGAACCACCGCGAAAGCGCCACCAAGCCAAAGCTTGCCCTTTGGGTAAGGTGACGGCGTGACGGTATACGTCATCGGCTGGTTGAGGTTGATGGCATAGGTCAGGTGCTTGGCCGGATCGACCGCCATCGGCGACCATTCGACGCCGCCATTGGCTCCTGGCAGCATGAACTGGCCTTTGGCGGTCGGTAAGGACCACATATTCTTCTGCGGCACCATGGCTTGCGAAAAGCGGATCAGCTTGCAGTTCTTGCGATCGTGCACATAGACAAACCCGGTCTTGCCGCCGTGGATCACACCGGGGACCATTTTGCCGGACTTGTCGGCGACATCGACGAGCACCGTTGGACTCACAGAGTCGAGATCCCAAACGTCATGGGAAATATACTGGAAGTAGCAGGCAAGCTTGCCGGTTTCGAGATCAACCGACACCAGCGAATCGGTATAAAGGTTGTCGCCGGGGCGTGACTGTCCATCAAGATCGGGCGAGGGATTGCCGACCACAAAATAAACCCGCTTGGCGGCCAGATCGACCGACGGATTCTGCCAGACGCCACCGCCGAGAGTTTTGTAAAGATCGGGCTTTTTCGCATAGTCGGCCTTTTCGGCGGCAATATTGCGATGAAGATCACGACCGGTGGCGTCTTTGGTGGCCCATACGCCTGCCGAATTCTTCGGAATTGTATTGAAATTCCAGATCAGCTTGCCAGTCTTGGCATCATAGGCGCGCACGAAGCCACGAATGCCATATTCGCCGCCATTGGTGCCAATCAGAATTTTGCCATCCACCGCTGTCGGAGCCATGGTTTCGCTGTAGCCTTTTTCAGGATCGGCAATTTGCGTGGTCCAGACCTGCTTGCCTGATTTGGCGTCAAGCGCGACCAGCTTGGAGTCAAGGGTCGTGATATAGACCATGTTGTCATAGACCGCCGCACCACGGTTGTTGGGGCCGCAGCAGAAAGTCGAGATAGGGCCAATTTTCTGTTTGTATTCCCAGATCTGCTCGCCCGTCTTGGCATTGATGGCATAGACATGGTCAAAGGCCGTTGTCACATACATCACGCCATCGGTAATGATGGGCGATGTTTCGAGCGAGTCCTTCACGTCCATCTGGAAAATCCAGGCGGGATGCAGCTTGCCGACATTCGACGTATTGATCTGCGCGTCCGGGTAAAAGCGCGTCTGATCATAATTGCCGTTGGTCATGAGAAAATTGCTGCTGTCTTTGGCAGCATTGTTCAGTTGTGCCTGCGTCACGGACTTGGCCGCCATCGCACTGCTGGCCGTGCTGGCCGGATTTTGCACTTCAGCGGCCATTGCCCCCGCTGCCAACAAAAGCGGGAGGGAAACACCCGCCATCAGCATCAATTTCCTGGTAACCATCGTTGCTTCCTCCATGTGATATTTTTTGATTCTGTTTTTGGTTTTTTTCCGGGAGTTTTTTCGCCTAATGCCAGTTTTGACCCAATTTTCCGGCACTTTATTCCCGCAATTCCCGAACTATTGCCTTCAGCAGGCGCACCAGCGAGGTGGACGACAGAAAAAGGCAAAAAACTCGTGAAATCACTGCAGAATTATAATTTATAAGCAGATTTGGATCGCGCGCCAGTCTCTCGTGCGCAATTACAAAGCAAAATACTGCATAGCTCATCTGCGTTTTTTGCGATGCTCATGCGACAACCGCTGGGTTCATGCCTCACGTCGCCAGGCGTCATTGCGCTGTCGCTATTTCGCCACTATCTACGGGGCGAGGTTCTGCCCCCGAAAGGTTCCCATGGCGCGCGATGTTACGGATATGGAGAGGGTCACTTCGCGTGATCAGCTTGTCAAATGGTTTGAGGCAGGATCAAAGACGCCGGACAAGTTCCGGCTCGGCACCGAACACGAGAAATTCCCGTTCTACCGCAAGGATTTGAGCCCTGTGCCGTATGCCGGTCCGCACGGCATTGAAGCGCTGCTGCTTGGTGTTGCGGCCAGACTTGGCTGGGAAGAAATCCATGATCGGGGGCACATCATCGGGCTTTTTGACGAGGTCGGCGGTGGCGCGATTTCGCTGGAGCCAGGTGGCCAGTTCGAGCTTTCCGGCGCGCCGGTGGCCGATGTCCACGCGACGGCGCATGAGCTTGACGAGCATTTGCGTGTGACCCATGACGTCGCGGACGGGCTGGGCATGAGCTTTCTGGGGCTGGGCATGAGCCCCTTGTGGTCGCTGGCCGAAACCCCCGTCATGCCCAAGCAGCGTTACGCCATCATGAAAGCCTACATGCCCAAAGTGGGCACGCACGGGCTCGACATGATGTTTCGCACCTCGACGGTGCAGGTCAATCTCGATTATGCCAGCGAGGCTGATATGGTGCGCAAACTGCGCGCGTCGCTGGCGCTTCAGCCCTTGGTCAGCGCCTTGTTCGCCGCATCCCCGTTCAGCGATGGCAGACCCAACGGTTTTTTGTCGATGCGCTCGGAAATCTGGCGCGACACTGACCGCGCCCGTTCCGGCATGATGGGCTTTGCTTTTGATCCGGGCATGGGGTTTGAGCGCTATGTCGATTATGCGCTTGATGTGCCGATGTATTTTGTCAAACGCGGCGACACCTATCATGATGTCGCAGGCACAAGCTTCCATGATCTTATGGCGGGCAAGCTTGCCCAAATGCCCGGCGAGGTGGCAACGATCTCGGATTGGGCCAATCACCTGGGGACGATTTTCCCGGAAGTGCGCCTGAAGCGCTATCTGGAGATGCGCGGGGCCGATGCCGGGCCCCTGGCCCATCTCAATGCCCTGCCGGCGCTGTTCACGGGGCTGCTCTATGACACTGTCGCGCTTGATGGCGCGCTGGATTTGATCGGGGGTTGGGACGGCGCCATGCGCCAGACTTTGCGCGATGAGGTGCCGCGCCAGGCCCTGAAGGCAAGCATCGGCGGTCGCCCGCTCGATAGCGTCGCCCGCGACATGCTGGCGCTGGCCCGCGCTGGCCTGAAGCGCCGCGCCCGGCTTGATGGAGCGGGGCGCGACGAGACGCATTTTCTCGATTGTCTCGATGATATCGCCGCCAGCGGCGTGACGCTGGCCGAACGGCTGCTGACTTTGTTTCATGGGCCTTGGGGCGGTTCCGTAAAGCCCGCCTTTGCCGAATATGTGCTTTAGCGGCTAATGCAAATCTGCGGCGGCGAGCAGGGTGCCCGCCCGCAGGAACGGCGCGGGGTTGACGGCAACGCCGTTGAGCCGGATTTCGTAATGCAGATGCGGGCCGGTGGAGCGGCCGGTTGAACCGATGAAGCCGAGCACCTGCCCACGGACAACGTGCTGGCCTTCGGTGACATTGAGCTTCGACATATGGCCGTAGCGGGTCATGATGCCATCGCCATGGTCGATTTCGACCATGTTGCCATAACCACCCCAATAATGGGCGATGATAACTTTGCCTGCGCCCGTGGCATGGATGGCAGAACCAAAGGCCTGATGAAAATCAATCCCCGGATGCAGCGACATGCGATCCAGAAACGGATCAAGCCGCATGCCAAAAGATGAAGTGATGGTGAGGTGGCCCGGCAGGGGTGCCGACATCGGCAAATAACGCAGCAAGCGACGCAATTTGGCGACTTGCACCAGCGAGCCTTTGACTCGCTCGATTTCCGCGCCAAAGCGGCCATGGCCCTCGGCCGCGCCAAGCGGAACGAAGGGGCCGCCGACGTCCTTCAGCGGTTTGATTTTCAATTGCGCGGGATCAAGGCCGGCGGCGCTGATGGCGCGGCTGAGGCGACGGGCATCAGCCAAGGCCGGCCCGGCAAGCTGCTTCAAATCCGTGATCTGATTCAGTGCGTCCGTTTCCTCGCCAATTTTTACACGCTGCAAGGCGGCCAATACCGCATGGGTGGTTTCAGGGGCGGGTGTCACACGGAAATCACGCGGCAGCAGCATGGATTCGGGCTTCGGCTTCAGCCAGGCATTGCCCGAATCAGGCGTGCCATTGGCCGGGCCTGAGGGATCGGCCCCGTTGCCAGCGCTACGAATGCTGCCGGTCGGGCGGCGGTCAACAAAACGCGACAGGGATGACAGCAGTGTCGCGCGTCTCTCCAGCATCGTCTCGCGTTGGCTCAACGCCTCGATTTTATGGGCTATGCCCTGTTGATCGAGCAGGCTGTGGCTGGTCGCCTGATCGAGCCGGGCATGGAGCTGGGCAAGGCGGTGTTCGTAGGCGAGTTGCATCCGGGTGCGCTGCGCGATCATGCCGGCCATGATCTGATCGTGAAATCCGACATAAAGCGACACCCCCGCCGTCCAGGCCAGGAGCGCTGGAATCAGGGCCAGCGACACATGGACACCCCAGCGCGGCACGGCCAAAGTACGAATGCGAATGCCATGGGAAATTGTCAGAAAATAATGCGTGCGCGGCAATTGCGGGCGTGGCACCAACTGACGGATGGACATGACGCGGCTCCGGCGGAACGAGGAGACCCAGGTTCACGTAGCCCCATCAAACGACATCATGGTTAATAATTTATCAAACCAGCCCCAGCTTGTGGCAGAGCCTGGCAACGCGTGCGAATATTGCCCGCTAGAGCATCTCCAGTACCGCCTCGGCGTGGCCCGGAACTTTCACTTTGTTCCAGATGTGGGTTATTTTTCCAGCCGTGTCGATCAGGAAGGTGGTGCGCTCGACGCCCATATATTTGCGGCCATACATGCTCTTTTCTGTCCAGACACCATAGGCCTCCAGCATCGACTTTGCCTCATCCGACACAAGATCAAGCGATAGCCCATGTTTTGCCTTGAATTTGTCATGACTTTTGGGACTATCAGGAGAGACGCCAAGGATCTGCGCGCCCTTGGCCGCAAAGGCGGAACGAAGGCGGTTGAAATCGATGGCCTCCATGGTGCAGCCCGACGTGTCGTCCTTGGGATAGAAATAAAGCACCAGTTTTGCGCCTGCAAACGAGGCGAGGCTCATTGTGCGCCCGTCAGATGCTGGCAGAGAAAAATCTGGCGCCGGATCGCCGACTTTGGGGGGAGGAGTGGCCATGGAAACGTCCATTGGTTGCATGTAGCGCGGCGCGCCCGTAGTGCATGATGTTTCGATATGGAACAGCTTCGTGAGTTTGCCTAGGGTCAAATTCATGATTCGGAACCGTTTAAGTGGTTTATTGAGGATATTTGGAATTGCTGGCCCTTGAACGCACCTGAACCGACCTCCACGGCAAAGCCGACCCATGTGTTGCCACGCCGGACACCGCGGAGCCGCCGACTGGCCTTGCGGCTGCTGGCGCGTGGTTTGATGCTGGGCCTGGGCCTGCTGTTGCTGGGGACGCTGGCCTTTGCGGGCCTTGTGCTCAAAGTTGATCAAGGCCCGCTGGATGTGTCCTTCGCTGCGCCTGATGTGGTGCGTTCGATCAATTCCCGGCTCAGCCATGGCTTCAGCGTCAGCATCAAGTCGCTCGTGCTCGACCGGGGTAGCGGCGGGCTGCATCTGACAGCGGAGGGCTTTGATGTGCAGGGACCGACGGGCCACCTGCTGTCAGGTGTCGGCGCGGTATTATCGCTGGATCCCTGGTCAATGCTGCGCGGGCAACTCGTGCCAAAATCTGTGACGCTTAGCGGGCTCGCGCTGGTTTTGACCTTTGACGCCAAGGGGGCGATCGCCCTTTCGAATGGCACCAGGCAAGTCCCTGCGCCTCCGCTTGCGGTGAGCAATGGATCGGCAGCACCCGCGCAACCACCGCCGACGCCCACGGATGCCGTCAAATTGGTCAGCCAATCGCTGGATATGCTGCTGGCCGCCGATAGTCCGCTGGCGGCGCTGCATAATGTGCGGATACAACAGAGCAGTATCCTGATCCGTGATTTGGGGCGTGGCCGCGATACAAGGCTCGATCACGTCGATGTCGCCGTTGCGCGACAAGCGGGCGGCCTCACCCTTGACCTTGCCGCCTCCAACGGCCGTGCGCCATGGCATGCGCATTTGCGTGTCAACACCAGCGCAACTGACGCCAGCCGCCTTGTCCAACTGACGATCGACCATTGGTCATTCGCGGGGCTGCGGCATCTGGCGCAATATTCCAGTGCAGGGGCGCTGGCCGAGATTTCGGGGACGCTGACCGGGCAGGCTCGCATAAGCAAGGCTGGCGCGCTGATGGCGCTTTCGGCTGATGCCGAAGGCGGGCCCGGACTGTTCATGGCGGATAGTCCGGATTTTGAGCCCCTGCTGTTTGATGGCTTCAGCCTGAAAGCCCACTATGACCCAAGCCAACGGGTCGTTCTGGTGGATCAGGCGCGTTTGCAGGCCGGGAAGAGCGCCCTGCTGGTCTCAGGCAAGATCACGCTCCCTGCCGCCAACGCCACGAGCCTTGGCTTTGATTTTTCGACCCAGCCTGGCACGCAACTCGGGCCAGAACGCCCCGGTGACAAAACGCTGCTGATCAGCAACGGCCGCTTTGTTGGTTCGTTCGATCAGGCGACAAAATTGCTCAGGTTTGACCAGATGGCTCTGGGCGGCGCTGCGGTGCATGTCTCGGCCACAGCCAGCGCGGCGCTGGGAGCTTCACCGCATGTCGTGGCGCAAGCGCTGATCAGCGCCATGCAGGCGCGCGACGTGGTGCGGCTGTGGCCTTCGTCGCTGGCGGCCCCGGTGCGCGCATGGTTCCGCCAGCGGCTCACTGCGGGGACGGTGGCGTCGATCAATGTCAAAGTCGACATGGATGCCAAGGCGCTGGCTGATGTCGGCGCGCAGCAGGCTGTGCCCGAAAACGCGCTGCAAGTTACAGGCCAGGTCAGTGGTATTGGCTTGCGGATACTCGACGGGTTCCCGCCGGTGACGGGCATCAATGCCAAGGGGCTCCTGACCGGCCATACCGTGCATGTGAGCTTTGGAGCGGGCCAGATTATTGTTGATCCCGGCAAGGCGATGAAAATCTCCTCCGGGACATTTGATGTCCACGACAGCAGCCTTATTCCGGCACCAGCCAGGATTATGGCTCAAATGTCCGGCACACTGGCCACGACAACGCAACTTCTTGCCATGGATGCCCTGCGGCCTTTCGTGCAGTTGCCGCTTGATCCCAAATCAATCGCTGGCACCATCTCCGGGCAATTGCGGGTCGATACGCTGCTTGGCGACCATGTGCCGCCGACTGCCACCAAGGTTGGCGTGACGGCAAAAATCGACAATTTTAGTGCCACGAACCTGATTGGCAAAGCCGGCCTGACCCAGGGGTCGCTGAATTTCAAGGTTAGTGCCGCAGGCATGAATGCGACCGGCAACGGCACTATTTTTGCCAGCCCGGCCAAATTAGTGCTGACCCAGCCACCGCATGGTGAGGGGCAAGGCAAGCTCAACTTCACCCTGAGCGATGCCGCGCGCAAAAAGCTCGATTTCGCGATTCCTGGCGTGAGTGGGCCGATTGGTGTCGCCCTGGTAGCTCCGCTCGGCGCGGTGCCCGTTCAGGCCAAAGGCCAAAAGCAGAAAGCCAGCGTGCCGCAACAGGCGCAGGTGACGCTTGATCTTGGTGCGACGACGCTTGATGAGCCTTTCCCCGGCCTGCATAAAGCTCCGGGCCGCCCTGCAAGAGCCACCTTCTTGGCCGTGGTGCAGCCGCACGCAACAGTGTTGAAGAACCTCATTTTTGAAGGCGGCGGCGTCAGCTTTGCGGGCACGGCCACGCTGGGTGCGGATGGACACCCGCAGTCGGCCCAGTTGTCACAGGTAAAGCTTTCGGCGCTCGATCAAATGCGGGCGGATATCACCTTCGGAACGAAGTCAACCAAAGTGGTGGCCAAGGGCGCAGCTTTTGACATGCGCAGCGTCTGGAGCAGTCTGACGGGCCAGGACAATCTGGCACCCCGTGCAACAACGCATCATCCGACGGCAAAGCCCGCCAATGTCGAGGTGAGCCTCACGGCGACTCGTGTGACGGGCTATAATGACGTTGTCGCGCATAACGGGCATTTTCTGCTGGAGCGGCTTGATGGCCATATTCGAGCTTTTGACATGTCGGGCCAGTTGGGCAGCGGCAGCCTGCATGGTGAGCTTGACGCAAGCGGCATGATACACCTCACCAGTTCAGATGCCGGCGCTACGCTTGATTTTCTAAATCTTTACAGTCACATGCAAGGTGGCACGCTTGAACTTAGCGCGCATTATGCCGGCTCCGACGCCAGCGGCAATGCCACGATACACAAGTTTTCGCTGATCAATGAACCGCGGTTGCACCAAATCGCGGCGGCCGACAATCCCCACCAGAACTTGCACGCCCTCGCCTCGTCGCGCGTGCAGTTTCAAAAGCTCCAGGCGCAGTTTTCCAGCAAGGCCGGCGCAATTACGTTGGAGAATGCCGATATTTTTGGCCCGGATATTGGCATATCAATGAGAGGCATTCTGAATTTTCCTCAAAATCGCCTGGACGTGAACGGCACCTTTGTGCCGGCCTATGTGCTCAACAATATTTTCTCACGCATTCCGTTGTTTGGACGCCTGCTGGGCGGGGGCCGTCATGAGGGGCTGTTTGCGGTGAATTACCGCATCTCCGGGCCGATGAGCCACCCCTCGCTGACCTTCAACCCGCTGTCGGCGATTGCGCCGGGGTTCCTGCGCCAGATTTTTGGTGCGACGCCGCCCTCGCCGACAATTCGCTCGCAGCAGCCCTAATCAGACGATGGCCAGCAGGACATGCTTTTTGGTACCGCGCGACAGCTTGATGCAACCCTCGGCCAGCACATCAGAGGGGCCCAAGCGCAAGCGGTCATCGCTCACGACGCTACCATTGACCTGAAGGCCGCGCGACGCGATGAGGCGGCGCGCCTCGCCGTTTGACGTCGCCAGTCCGGCATCGACCGCAGCGGCGAGAATCCCCAGGCCCTCGTCCAGCCTGGTGCGCGGCACATCTATGCGCGGCAGGTTCAAATCAAGCGCACCTTCGGCAAAGGTCGCCTCTGCGGTGCGGCTTGCAGCCAGCGCCGCTTCGCGCCCATGCACGAGGGCGGTGGCTTCGGTCGCCAGCACCTTTTTGGCGGCGTTGATTTCGGCACCCTGCAAGGCGGCAAGCCTGGCAATCTCGTCCAGCGGCAGCAGCGTGAACAGCTTCAGGAAGCGACCGACGTCAGCGTCTTCAGAATTGCGCCAGAACTGCCAGTAATCCCAGGCGGGCAGCATATCGGGGTTGAGCCAGACTGCGCCCTGTGCACTCTTGCCCATTTTCGCGCCCGATGCCGTCGTCAGCAGCGGGCATGTCAATGCATGCAATTGCGGCGTGCCAAGGCGTCGGCCGAGATCAACACCCGTGACGATGTTGCCCCATTGATCCGAACCACCCATTTGCAGATTGCAGCCATAGCGGCGGCTGAGTTCGACATAATCATAGGCTTGCAGGCACATGTAATTGAATTCGATAAAGGACAGCTCCTGCTCGCGCTCCAGGCGCAGCTTCACCGAATCCATCGACAACATGCGGTTGACCGAGAAATGCCGACCGACATCACGCAGAAACCCGATATAATTCAGCTTGGTCAACCAATCGGCGTTATCGACCATGATGGCATCATGCGTGCCATCGCCGAAGGTGATGAACTTGCTGAAGGCCCGAAGGATCGAGGCCTTGTTGGCGGCGATGGTTTCGAGAGTGGCCAGCGGACGGCTGGCGTCCTTGCCGGACGGGTCGCCAACCTGCGTGGTGCCGCCACCCATCAGGACAATCGGCTTGTTGCCGGTCTTTTGCAGCCAGTGCAGCATCATGATCGACATGAGATTGCCGACATGCAGCGAGGGGGCCGTGCAATCATAGCCGACATAGGCAACGAGTTTGCCTTCAGTGGCCAGCGCATCAAGCGCGGCCAAGTCCGACGTTTGGTGGATAAAGCCACGTGCCTGCAATTCACGCAGGAGAGCGGAGGTTGGCGCGAAATTCGTCATGGCCTCAGTCCCGTGGCTTTTCGATCAGTTCGACACGGGTCGCGACATGCAGTCTGGTCGGATTGCCGAGACGCCGATCAAGATAGTCTCCGACTTCGCCGCCCAGTTCATCGACACAGCCTTCGAAGAAATGATTCGCGCCGGGGATGACGCTATGCTCGATCGCGATGCCGCGCTGGGTTTTCAGCTTTTCGATCAGCGGCATGACTTCCTTGAGGGGTGCGACGCGGTCCTGATCGCCATGGACGAACAGGCCGGAGGACGGACAGGGCGCGAGGAAGGTGAAATCAAACCGGTTGGCGGGCGGCGCGACCGAGATGAAGCCCTCAATCTCCGGGCGGCGCATCAGCAATTGCATGCCAATCCACGCGCCGAAGGAGACGCCAGCAATCCAGCAGGATTTGGCTTCCGGGTTGATCGCCTGCGCCCAATCGAGCGCTGCGGCAGCATCGGACAATTCGCCCGCGCCATGATCAAATGCACCCTGACTGCGCCCGACGCCGCGAAAATTGAAGCGCAAGGCCGAAAAGCCGCGCTCGGCAAAGGCGTAATAGAGCTGATAAACAATCTGATTGTTCATCGTGCCGCCAAATTGCGGATGCGGATGCAGAATGATCGCAATCGGCGCGGATTTGGTTTTCGAGGGATGGAAACGCCCCTCAAGGCGACCGGCCGGGCCGGTAAACATGATTTCTGGCATAGAAACTCCATTTTTTTGGGCCCGCACGTCTATGTCGCAGCCAACAAGCGCAACATAGACATTGAGGCCCTTGACGCCGCGCCGGGTCAGGCTCAAAATAGTGTTAGAATTATTCTAAACTAGACCCTTGCACGCCAAGTGGGCTTGTAGCCATCGTGTAAGCGCTTGGCCTTCGCGATTGCAAGGCAAATCGGCCTTGCAGGCGTCAAATTCAGGCACGTCGGGGCGAATGTGGGTTGATGTGCGGATCGGGACGATGAACAGCACGCGGCATTACATCGATTATAACGCCAGCGCGCCGCTGCGGCCAAAGGCGCGCGCTGCGATGATCGCGGCACTGGAGCGCTGCGGCAATCCCTCGTCCGTTCATGCTGAAGGGCGGACTGCGCGCGCGCTGGTGGAAGATGCACGCCGACACGTGGCTCAGCTTTGCGGCGCGGCACGCGATGGCGTGGTGTTCACATCGGGCGCGACAGAAGCCCTCGCCATGGCGTTGAGGCCGGTCTGGAGCGTCAACGGCAAGGTCAAGATTTTCGACAGGCTGATTGTCGGCGCGACCGAGCACGCCTGCGTCCTGCAGGGACACAGCTTTGCGCCGGACAATGTGTGCGTCGCGCCTGTTGACCGCGACGGGCGCATCGACCGCGCCGCTTTGGTGGCGCTGCTGAACCATGGGGGCCACAGCCTCGTTGCCATCCAGCTTGCCAATAATGAAACCGGCGTGCTGCAGGATGTGGCCGGTCTGGCGGCTTTGGTGCATCAAGCGGGCGGTTTGCTGGTTTGCGATGCCGTGCAGGGCGCGGGCCGCATCGACATCAGCGGGCTCGGCGTCGATGCCCTGGCACTTTCGGCCCACAAGCTTGGCGGCCCCACAGGCGTTGGTGCGCTGGTGACACATCCGGCGACAACCATGCCGGAGGCGCTGCTGCGCGGAGGTGGCCAGGAGCGCCGGGCGCGCGGTGGCACCGAAAATGTTGCCGGTATCGCCGGATTCGGTGCTGCGGCCGAGGAAGCCCACGAGGAGCTGAATTCTGCCGCCAGCGCCGCGTTGCGTGACGGGTTGGAACGCGCTCTGGACGCGATTGCGCCTGAGGTGGTGATTTTCGGGCGCGACACGCCGCGCCTGCCCAATACATGTGCGTTTGCCCTGCCGGGACTAAGTGCCGAGACCGCTTTGATGGCGCTTGACCTTGGCGGCGTGGCGCTGTCATCGGGCTCAGCCTGCTCATCTGGCAAAGTTGGCGCATCCCATGTACTGGAGGCCATGAAAGTGCCCCCTGCCCTCGCAACATGCGCCCTGCGGGCCAGTTTTGGATTCGGCTCGACCGAGGCGGATCGCGATGCCTTGCTGGCCGAACTGCACCATTTGCTGCGACGCAAAGGCGCTATCGCGGCATGAGACGATTTTTACACCGGCGGTCCTTGAAACCGCAGCGGCTAACAGGAGTAGGACATGGCGGCAGATCTTGAGACCATCGAAAAGGTTCGTTCGATCGACGTCGGCGAATACAAATATGGTTTTGTCAGCGACATTGAGAGCGAACTCGCGCCCAAAGGGCTGAACGAAGGCATTGTCCGGTATATTTCCGCCAAGAAGAACGAGCCCGAGTGGATGACGCAATGGCGTCTTGAAGCCTACCGGCGCTGGCTCACCATGGTTGAGCCGAACTGGGCGCGCGTCGAGCACGATGCGATCGATTATCAGGATTTGCATTATTATTCGGCGCCAAAAAAATCGCCGGGGCCAAAATCGCTCGATGAAGTCGATCCTGAATTGCTGCGCACCTATGCCAAGCTTGGCATTCCGCTGCGCGAGCAGGAAGTGCTGGCCGGCGTCGAGCGTCCCCGCGTCGCCGTTGATGCGGTGTTTGACTCTGTCTCGGTCGCCACCACCTTCAAGGCGGAACTGGCGAAAGTCGGCGTGATTTTCTGCCCGATTTCGGAAGCTGTGCATACGCACCCCGAACTGGTGAAGAAATATCTCGGGTCGGTCGTGCCGGTGACGGACAATTTCTTTGCGACCCTGAATTCGGCCGTGTTTTCCGATGGTTCGTTCGTCTATATCCCGCCGGGTGTGCGCTGCCCGATGGAGCTTTCGACCTATTTCCGTATCAACGAACAGAAGACCGGCCAGTTCGAGCGCACGCTGATCATCGCCGACAAGGGCTCCTATGTCAGCTATCTGGAAGGCTGCACCGCGCCCAAGCGCGATGAAAACCAGCTTCATGCGGCAGTTGTCGAACTGATCGCCCATGATGATGCCGAGATCAAATATTCCACCGTGCAGAATTGGTATCCGGGTGACGCCAATGGCAAGGGCGGCATTTTCAATTTTGTGACCAAGCGCGGCGATTGCCGGGGCGCGCGGTCGCGCATTTCCTGGACGCAGGTTGAGACCGGCTCGGCGATTACCTGGAAATACCCAAGCTGCATTCTGCGCGGCGATGGCTCGCGCGGCGAATTCTATTCGATTGCCATTTCCAATGGCCGCCAGCAGGTCGATAGCGGCACCAAAATGGTGCATCTTGGCAAGAACACCACCAGCCGGATCATTTCGAAGGGCATTTCGGCAGGCCATTCGCAAAACACCTATCGCGGCCTGGTTTCGGCGCATCGCAAGGCGAGCGGCGCGCGCAATTTCACCAATTGCGACTCGCTGCTGATTGGCGAGAATTGTGGTGCCCATACCGTGCCTTACATGGAGGCGGGCAATCCTTCAGCGCAGTTCGAGCATGAGGCGACCACCTCGAAAATCTCGGATGACCAGTTGTTTTATTGTCAGGCCCGCGGGCTTGATGCCGAAGAGGCGACCGCGCTCATCGTCAACGGCTTTGTGCGCGACGTGCTCCAGCAACTGCCGATGGAATTTGCCGTGGAGGCGCAAAAACTCATCGCCATCTCGCTTGAGGGGAGCGTGGGGTGATGAAGCCCCTTATCCATGTTGCCGATGTCGCCTTGCGCGATATTGGCAAGGGCGGCGCTTTTGTTGCCAAGACGGGACGCCTCGGCGCGCAGGTCGTTCAACGCTTCGGCTATAACGACTGGCTTGGCGAATTTGTCGAAAAGCTTCGCACCCCCGAGCGTGCCAGCAAGAACGCTCCATCTCTCGCGCGGGCGCTTGTGCGCCTGGATGCGCGGGCCTCTCAAATCATTTCATCCACCAGGGTTCCTTAAACCATGCTCAAAATCAACAATCTGCACGCCGAAATCGACGGCAAGAAAATTCTCAATGGCTTGACGCTTGAGGTCAGGGCGGGCGAGGTTGCGGCGATCATGGGGCCGAATGGCTCTGGCAAATCGACGCTGTCCTATATCATCGCCGGGCGGCCCGGCTATGAGGTTACTGCTGGCGAAGTGCTGCTCAATGGCCAGAACCTGCTGGAGATGGAGCCCAATGCGCGGGCGGCGGCGGGGGTGTTTCTGGCGTTCCAGTATCCGCTGGAAATCCCTGGCGTCGCCACCATGACCTTTCTCAAAGCCGCCATGAACGCGCAGGCCCGCCAGCGTGGCGAGGCAGAATCGACGACGCCCGATTTCATCAAGAAAGTGCGCGGTGCCGCCAAGGATTTGAAAATCGATCAGGAGATGCTGAAGCGCCCGCTCAATGTCGGCTTTTCGGGCGGCGAGAAGAAGCGCATGGAAATCCTGCAAATGGCGCTGCTCGCGCCCAAATTCGCCATTCTCGATGAAACCGACTCCGGCCTTGATATTGATGCGCTGCGGATCGTCGCTGATGGCGTCAACGCGCTGCGCAACCGCGAGCGCGGCTTTCTGGTCATCACCCATTACCAGCGCCTGCTGGATTATATCCGGCCCGACAGCGTGCATGTGATGGCCCGTGGCGAGATCGTGCGCTCAGGTGGGCCGACGCTGGCGCTGGAACTGGAAAAGAGCGGCTATGCCGCCTATTCCGACGAGGCGGCGTGATGAACGCTCCCCTCGCCCGCCTCAAAACCGTTGCTGAAGCTGAGCTAGAGAACCAGTTTGCAGCGCTGCCAGCGCCTGACCCCTGGCGCAGCGCCGCCTTCGCCAGATTTGCTGCGCTGGGGCTGCCGAACCGGCGGGTCGAGGCCTGGCATTTCACCGATCTGCGCGCTGTGATGGAGCAGGCGCTGCCGCTGGCTGCCACGAATGGCACAGCCCCACAGACCGCACAGCGCGGGTTTGGCGAGGTTGGAACGCGAATGGTGTTCGTCGATGGCCGCTACGCGCCTGCCCAGTCCGATGCGCTTCCCGCAGGTGTCACTTTGACCCGCGACAGTTCCGCGCCCGAAGCCCATCCCGACGCGATGGTCACGCTCAATCATGCTTTCGCCCAACAGGCGGCACAAATTGAGATTGCACCGGGCACGGTGCTGAAGGCACCCCTGCACCTTGTGTTTGCGCAGCGCGCAGCGGCAACGGCGGTCTTCAGCCGCGTTAAAGTGAAGATCGGTGCCGATGCCGAGGTGACGCTGGCTGAAATCCATACCGGCCTTGAGCATGGCCACCAGATCAACAGCCTGGTCGAGATCGAAATGGGTGACAATGCCCGTTGCGCGCATGTCTGCGATTGCGAGGCAGCGCAGTCGCTCTGTGTCCTTGGCCTCATCATCAAGCTTGGGCGCACGGCGCATTTCAATTCTTTCGCCATGCTGGATGGCGGCCAGATAGTGCGCCGCCAGATTTTTGCTGACCTCATCGGCGAGGGTGCCGACATCGCACTATCTGGCCTGATGCTTGGGCGCGGCGCAGCGCATCTCGATACGACACTCACCATCAACCACGCCAAACCTCACGGCGTCAGCCGCGAGGTGTTCCGCAGCCTGCTCGACGAGAATGCGCATGGCGTCTATCAGGGCAAGGTCATCGTCAAGCCGCACGCGCAGAAAACCGATGGCAAGATGATGTCAAAGGCCATTCTGCTGCATGATGGCGCGCGGATGGACAACAAGCCCGAACTCGAAATCTTCGCTGATGATGTCGTTTGCGGCCACGGTGCCACAGTCGGCGGGCTCGACGCCGAACAGATTTTCTATCTGCAGTCACGAGGCATCCCGCGAAGCGAAGCTGAAGCGCTGCTGCTGGAAGCTTTCGCGGCTGAGATGATCGAGCCCGTTGAAAACGAAAGCCTGAAGCGCCATTTCACCGGGAGGCTGGCGCGCTGGCTGCAAGCGCGTGGAGGCAGAGCCTGATGAATATCATGAGCACGCGCACGGACTATGATGTCGAGGCCATCCGCCGGGATTTCCCGATCCTGAACGAAAAGCCCTACGGGAAGCCTTTGGTCTATCTCGACAATGCCGCCTCGGCACAAAAACCGCTGGTCGTGCTGAACCGGATGCGCCAGGTCTATGAGCATGAATATGCCAATGTGCATCGCGGCCTGCATTACCTCGCCAATGCCGCGACAGAAGGCTATGAAGTGGCGCGCGAAAAGGTGCGGGCGTTTCTGAATGCCGCTTCCACCGACGAAATCATTTTCACGTCTTCCGCCACCGCAGCGCTCAATCTGGTCGCGGCGAGCTTTGGCCTTGCGCATATTGAGGCTGGCGATGAGATTATCCTGTCGCTGATGGAGCACCATTCCAACATTGTGCCATGGCATTATCTGCGCGAACACAAGGGCGCAGTGATTAAATGGGTCGGCGTCACCGAGGACGGCTCGTTTGATTTTGCAAGCTTCGAGCAGGCTTTCTCGCCGCGCACCAAAATTGTCGCGGTGACGCACATGTCGAATGTGCTCGGCACGGTGACGCCGATCCATGATATTATTGCCGCCAGCCATGCCCATGGCGTTCGCGTGCTGGTTGATGGCTCGCAGGGCGCGGTGCATCTTGAAACCGACGTTCGTGCCATGGATGCCGATTTCTATGTCTTCACCGGCCACAAGGTCTATGGGCCGACCGGTATCGGCGTGCTTTATGGCAAGAAGCACCTGCTGGAGGCGCTGCCGCCATTTTTGGGGGGTGGCGAAATGATCAATGAGGTGACGCGCGACACTGTCACCTATAATGCGCCGCCGCACCGCTTCGAGGCCGGGACGCCGCCGATCGTGCAGGCCATCGGCCTTGGCGCGGCGCTGGATTTCATGGAGAGCGTCGGGCGCGCCCGCATCAACGCCCATGAGGCGGCGCTGTCGGCCTATGCGCATGAACGGCTGTCGCGGATGAACAGCTTGCGGATTTTTGGGCATGCGCCAGGCAAGGGGCCGATTTTGTCTTTTGACATCAAGGGTATTCACGCCCACGACATTGCCACGGTGATTGACCGGGCCGGTGTTGCGGTGCGTGCCGGCACCCATTGCGCCCAGCCGCTTTTGACGCATTATGGCGTGACTTCGACCTGCCGCGCCTCATTTGCGATGTATAATACTTTTGCGGAAGTTGATGCGCTGGCTGAAGCGCTGATCAAGGCCGAGCGCCTGTTTGCCTGAAGGATCAAAAGCGTGAACGAGCACCCCCATATCGAGCTGGAACAGCAACCCAACCGCCCGGAAATGGCGCTGGACGGGGCCTTGGCGCCCGCCGAAATTGACCGCCTTACCGATGATATCATCGCGGCGCTCAAGACTGTGTTTGATCCGGAGATTCCGGTCGATATCTACGAACTTGGCCTGATTTACAAAGTCGAGGTCGATGACAGCAAAATGGTGCTGATCGACATGACGCTGACCGCACCCGCCTGCCCGGTGGCCGGGGAAATGCCAACCTGGGTCGAGACTGCAGTATCGGCGGTGCCCGGCGTGTCCGGCGCGAAAGTCTCCATGGTGTTTGATCCGCCGTGGGATCAGAGCCGGATGTCGGATGAAGCGCGCGTGGCGCTGGACATGTGGTGATGGCAACACCTGTGATCCGCCTCGGGCTGGCGCTTTGCTTCCTGCCCGTCGCCGCAAGGGCCGCCACTGGCGACTGCTCTGGGTGGAGCGACCTCGCCCCTGCAACAAAAATCTCGCTGGCGTCCATCAGGAAGGGCGAGCGGGTTCATTTCGTCAAAGGCGCGTCCGAGCAGAATGGCTGCCCGGCCGCCGGGGAGGCCATTTGCCAGCGCAAGGATTATCTCGTTGGCGGCGACCAGGTGCTGGTCAGTGCCAGTGCCGGTGACTTTTCCTGCGCTGAATATGTCAATGCCAAGGGCCTGGTGCGCGCCGGCTGGCTGCCGACCGCATTCGTGGTCACGGCACCTGTCACCAAGCCAGAATCGTTTGTCGGTTCCTGGCAAGGCAATGTCGAGCAGGCGATCACGATCAAGGCTGGCAAACAAAAAGGCACGATTGATTTGCATGGCGACGCCACATTTGGCGCCCTGGATCCCGAACGGGTCAAAAGCGGCGGCGTCAACGCAGGCTCGTTCAAGGCCACGCTGCGGCCAGAAGGCGACACGCTGTCCTTTACCGACAGTGGTTCCAGAACTTTGGCCTATGACAAGGGCGATCAATACGCCTGCCGCATTCGGATGCGGCGGCTGGGGGAATTCCTCCTGGTGGAGGACAACCACAATTGCGGCGGCAACAATGTGAGTTTTACCGGAGATTATCGGCGAAAATAAACCTGTCTCTGGGAATATTGAAGACGCGTACCTACATGACAACCAAGTTGAGCGGCCTTGCCGCAGATACAGCAGGAGCAATACATGGCCACTTCCCGTTTCAAAATGATGTCCCTCACCGAGGCGGCTGCCGCCCGCGTGCGCGAAATCATGGCTGCGAGTGACCAGCCCCTGGTTGGGTTGCGCGTCGGCGTAAAAAATGGCGGCTGCGCGGGCATGTCCTATACCATGGAGATGGCGCGCGAGGTGCAACCGCACGACGAAGTGGTCGAGGATCAGGGCGTCAAGGTGCTGATCGACCCCAAGGCGATTCTGTTTTTGCTCGGCACGCAGATGGATTATCAGGAGAGCAAGCTTTCATCCGGCTTCACCTTCAACAATCCCAATCAGACGGCAGCCTGCGGGTGCGGCGAGAGCGTGACGATCACGCCGGCCTCGCCCGAAGCCGTCACCGCCGCGCATTAGGCCCATGGACGCCGAGGGACTGCGCGAGATGTTCGCGCCTTTTGGTGCGGTCGAGATCAAGCGCCTGTTCAGCGGCCATGGCGTCTATGCCGACGGGCTGTGTTTTGCCGTCGAATTGCGCGGCGACATCAGGATCCGCGGCGATGCCGAAGCTGGGCCGCGTTATGAGGCGGCGGGCAGCCGTCCCTGGGTTTACGAGCGCGCCAACGGCCACAAGGGATCCATGCCTTATTGGACTTTGCCCGAATCAGCGCTCGATGACGAGGATGAGCTGGTGTCGTGGTGCCACGTAGCGCTGGCCGCCGCCCGCCGCGCCGCTGCAGCCAAGGGCGCGAAAGCACCGCGCAAGAGCGGCGCAGCCAAGCGCAAGGGCGACTCGCGCCGGTCGATGCCGCAGGTTTAGGGTGCTGTTTTTGGGGTGAAACGTCCGGGTTTGTGATGAAACCTGGCTAAATCCCACGCCGTCCCTGCATAAGGCAGGTGCGAAACGCCGCTGCACGTCGACCATGCGTGCCTACATGGCGCGGCCTGGTCATCGCTCCCAGGAGGGGGTTCGGCGCGCGAGTTCGGCGAGCGCGGGGATCGTCTCGGCGGGGCGGTCGAGCCAGGCCTCGAAGGCTTCCCAGTCCCTGGCCGGTATGGTGACGATCGTCCGGTTGAGGACTTCGGCTTCGGCCGATTCGAGGGCCTTACGGCGCACGAACTCGCTCAGGCTGGTGTGAGCCTGTTCGGCAGCCGCTTCGAGGATGGCCCGCTCGTCGGGATTGACCCGAACGCTCAGAACCGAGGTTGTGTGTGAGGGGTTCGTCATGTGTATGACAACAGCATACGAAGCCGGAAATTTCAACGCGCTTCCGGCGTGGGATCATGTTTGATAATATCTTATCATATACGAATGGAGGAAGCGTAAAATGGGGAAGATGACTTGGAATAGATTCGTTGTGAAGCATCCGCAGGCTATTTGCGTTGTCTGCGGGTTTGCGTGGAGAGCCCCCCGCGTCTCTCTTGCGGCCGATGGTCGGCAAATTCCGACTCCGTATGCGGCAGTCGTCGAAGCTGTCGCGCGCGTGCTGAAGGGCGATTGGGCGATCCGCTCCGAAAGGCAACAAAAGGCGTCGCTCATCCACATCATCATTTCAGATCAAGCAGACCTGCAATTGGTCCAGACAATGTTCCAGCTAAGCCGTCATGATCCTAGGCCAATGCCCCGACCTTGCCGCGAAGTGCATGAATTTCCATACGATCCGGGCGACTATGGGCGACTTCTAAAGGCTCTTGGTTACGCATCTTTGAGCCATCCTAGGGGACAATGATGCGGTTTCCATACCCTCGATATCCGGCTGAATTTGAAATCCCCGACGCGTGGTGGACCGAGGCAGGAATGTCTGACTTCACCCGTCGAGGCCCGGCTTACAGGTCTTCAGGGGCCGAGGTGTTCGCCCTCGACGATATCGAGCCACCGTTCAGGCTTGCATCCACGCCACTAGATTGGCATGGTTTTGATCGTGCGCGTTTCGCGTTTATCTTAGAAGGCTTCGTCGCTGACGCGGAGCTTCCGCCGATCAAAATTCTTATCCTGCCCAAGCTGACTGATATTTCCGGTCAGCCTTTCAAGTATCGTGTTCTCGACGGTGTCCACCGCTTTTACGCGTCGATCGCGGCTGGCTTTGAGTCCGTGCCAGCAACAACGCGTGGGGTGTGCTCTTGAACCAGTTCGCGCCCATTCTTGCCGCTCGCATTCCCGCAGCCATCGCGGTAGGTGGCGAGAAGACTGCCTTCCGCTTCCTTGAATTCTTCACCGCCCATATCCGCCACCCGCACACGCGCCGCGCCTGCGTCCACGTCGCCGCCTATATCGAGAAAGCATGATGAAGCAGCCCGTTCATCCGCTTGCGGTTGAGGCCATCTCGGCCAATCCGCGCAAGAAGCCGTCGAACTATCCCGAGCCCTTCTTCAGCCGCATGGCGGGGCGTGAGAAGCGCCCGCTGGGCGACCTGTTCGGCCTCAGGAATTTCGGCGTGAATCTGGCAACGCTCGTCCCCGGCAGCGAATCTGCGCTTTTGCACCGCCATAGCAAGCAGGACGAATTCATTTTCATCCTGCAAGGCGAGCCAACGCTCATCACAGACAAAGGCGAAGTTCACCTGCGTCCGGGCATGTGTGCCGGGTTCCCGGCTGAGGGAACAGCGCATCAATTGGTGAACCGGAGCGCATCCGATGTTCTCTATCTCGAAATTGGCGACCGGACAGCGGGCGACATGGTTTATTACCCAAACGACGACATCATGGCGAAGATGGACGAGAGCGGCAAATGGGCGTTCGCCCACAAGGATGGCCGCCCCTATTGATCGTCTCCGGGCTGCGCGCATGCGCCCGATGTGCTTAAATCAAAGCTTCGGCGCAATAATGCTGACATGATTGCGTGGCAGTTTGAGAGTCGCAAGCACGGGGAGCTTTCCATGACGACTTATGATGATCGCGAGCAGGCGTATGAGAGCGCCTTTGCCCATGATGCTGAAATGCGGTTTCGCGCGCATGCGCGGCGGGATCGTAAACTGGGGCTTTGGGCAGCGGCCCTTATCGGCAAAACCGGCGAGGCGGCGCATGATTATGCCGCAGGCATTGTGGCTTTGGGGCTCGAACCCTCGCCCGAAGACGCCATCAAGGCCCGGCTCATGGCCGATTTGGCAAAACATGGTGTCCTGCAATCCGAACAGCAAATCGCCCGTACAATGGTGGATATGATGAAGGATGCCGAGGAGGAAATCAAAACGGAGGCGAAAATCTGAAATAGATGATGAATTGCCTCTGACGCTGGTTGGTTTGGGCGCGAGTTTTTGGCGCTCGAACCCCCCGGGGGGCAGATCAACGCAGCATCCCCGCAACGGCGGGGGGTGTGAATTTGCCGCAGCAGCTTGAAAATTAAGACTTTAGGGCTATATCAAAGCCAAAGATACTGGAAACGCTTTTCTTTGAGGCATCGTTTTGGAGGTTTTCTGACGATGCAACCTGCTTTTATCAACGGTGGCTGGATCCGCCGCATTTATCAAAGTGACCGGGCTGAATTTGCAGCCCACCTGATCCGTCTCGACGCAGAGAGCCGCCACGACCGGTTTGCGATGGCGGTATCGGACGCCTATCTCGAAAGTTACGTCGCCGACTTTTTCGCCGCGCCGGGTGATGTTGCCTATGGCTGGTTTGTCGATGGCGTCTTGCGCGGCGCGGGCGAATTGCGCCAGGCCCATGATACGGCCACCGACGAGCGCACTGCCGAAGGAGCTTTCAGCGTCGAACGTGATTTTCGCCGGGGTGGCGTTGGCGAGGCCCTGATGTCCCGCATTGTGCGGGCGGCGCGCAACCGCCGCGATACGTCGCTGTGCCTGCTCTGTCTGGCGGAAAACCGGGCCATGCAGGGCCTGGCGAAGAAGTTCTCGGCAGAGCTGACGTTCGGGCGTGATCAGATCACAGGGCGCCTGGTGGCGCGCCATCTCAGCGCCGCTTCCCTCTGGAATGAATGGGCCGATGACGCGCGCGGCCTGGTGGGGACGCTGGTGACGGCCCACCACCCGCACGCCGCAGTTACGCCGAAGCGCGCTCAATAACATTGATGAAGGTTTCGGAAAATTGCGCGCATTTGGCGGCGCCAACGCCGTGGACCTGAGCGAAATCAGCCTGGGTCAACGGGGCGCGCACTGCCATGTCGATCAAGGTGCGATCATGGAAAATCACGAAGGCCGGCACGCGCTGGGCGCGGGCGAGTTCGGCGCGCCTGGCTTTGAGCGCGTTGAGAAGGCTGCTCTGGCGCACGCTCAGGCGCTGGCCATCCATTGAGATTTCCACGGCTGCCGCTGGCACGGGCGAAGTCTCCATGCCCTCGGCCATCGCCGGAGCGCGGCGTCTGAGCTTGCCTTGCAGGCTGGAGTTGCGAAATTGCACCGCGCTCTCGCCCTTCAGCACCGCCCTGCCTGTGCTGGTCAGCACCAGCCGGTCGCGGTCGTCGGTGTCATGCCGCACCAGGCCTGCGCCGTGAAGCTGCGTGAAAACGCTGCGCCATTCCTCTTCGGTCAGATCGCGCCCAATCCCGAAGGTGGGGAGTTGATCATGGCCGTGGCGGGTCATGGCTTCCGTTGTCTGGCCCTTCAGCAATTTGGCCAGATGGGCCGCGAAAAACCGCCCCTCTGTACGCATGATCGCCGACATGGCCTTGCGGGCCATCAATGTGCCATCGACCAGCGTGAAGCCCCCGGCGCAGACATCGCAATTGCCACAGGGCTGCGCCGATTCGCCAAAGGCGGCGAGCAGGGTCTGGCGACGGCAGCGCGGCGTCTCGCAAAGAGCGATCAGCGCCTCAAGCTTGCGATGATCGATGCGCTTGCGCACCTCGTCGCTATCGGCCTCGGCAATCTGGCGGCGGCGCAATTGCATGTCGCCGGGCGAATACAGCGTCAGCGTATCGGCAGGCAGGCCATCACGCCCGGCACGGCCGATTTCCTGATAATAGGCCTCGATGCTGGAGGGCAGATTGGCATGCAGCACAAAGCGTACATCGGGCTTGTCAATGCCCATGCCAAAAGCCAAAGTCGCCACCATGACGATGCCATCCTCGCGCAGGAAAATATCCTGATTGTCACTGCGCCGCGTCTGGTCCATCCCGGCGTGATAGGGCAAGGCCTGATAGCCATGGCCCCGCAAATCTGACGCCAGGTCCTCGACCCCGCGCCGGGATGCCGCGTAGATAATGCCGCTCTGGCCCTTGTGCTGTGCAAGGCGGGCCAGCAACTGGCTGTTGCCAGCCCGTCGCTGCGCCATCGCCAGCCGCAGATTGGGCCGGTCAAAGGAATGCAGGAAGCTTTTGTGATCGTGGCTGAGCAGCAGGCGGGCAATGTCGTTGCGGGTCGGGGCATCAGCGGTGGCGGTGACGGCAAGGGTTTGCCTGATGCCGCACGCTTCGCGCAAATCCCGCAGGGCGCGGTATTCGGGCCGAAAATCATGGCCCCATTGCGAGACGCAATGGGCTTCATCAATGGCCATCAGCCACGCGCCACCCTCGCGCAGCAGGTTTTGCGTGTCGGTGCGTACCAGCCGCTCGGGCGCGACATAGGCGAGCTTGATCTGGCGTGATCGCAAGGCGGCGGTGATCTCACGGTCTTCACTCGGCGAATTGCCCGAATTCAGCGCGGCCGCTGCTACACCGTTGGCCCGCAACTGGCTCACCTGATCGCGCATCAGCGCGATGAGCGGTGACACCACCACGGTGAGACCTGGCGATGCCAAAGCCGGGATTTGAAAACACAGCGATTTGCCAGCCCCGGTCGGCATCACCGCCAGCACATCATGCCCCGCCATCACCGCATCGATGATGTCGGCCTGGCCGGGGCGAAATGCCCCGTAGCCGAAGACCTCGCGCAAAAGCCGGGCGGGATCGGCGCTGCGGTCAGCCGCCATGGTGAAGCCCCGCGATACGTTGGGTGAGGTCAGCGCGCAAAGCCGCCTCGCTCACGGTGCCGCGATCCAGTTTGATATCCTCGACGATCGTGGCAGGGTGGCCCGCGAGCAGCAGCACGCGGTCGCAAAGGCTCACGGCCTCGCTGAGATCATGGGTCACCAGCAGCGTGGTCACGCGCCCGGCCTCGATAATGGCGGCGAGTTCACCGCGCAGGCGCGCCGCCAAAGCCTCGTCAAGCGAAACGAAGGGCTCATCGAGCAGCAACAGGCCAGGGTTGACAGCGAAGGCCCGCAGCAGCGCCACACGCCGCGCCAGACCCAGTGATAATTGTCCGGGAAATTGCTGGCGATGGCCGGCCAGCCCCAGGGCGCCGTAGAGACGATCCAGCGCGCTCGCATCAAGCGCCGGGTGAACGAGCGCGATATTCTGTTCCACCGTACGCCACGGCAGCAAGGCTGGTTCCTGAAACACCATGGCCAGGCGCCCCCCGCCAGGTGGACGGGCAACATGGCCTTCAAAATGCGGATCGAGCCCGGCGACGATGCGCATCAGCGTGGTTTTGCCACTGCCAGACGATCCGACCAGGGCCACCCTCTCGCCCGGCTGACGCGTGAAACGCAGATCGCGCAGCACGGCACGACGCTGCGTGCCGTGCGCGGCATAAGACTTGGCGATAACAGCCACGCTCAGAACCGGCTCAGTCATGGCGCACCCGCCAACGTGAGGCATGGGCTTCCAGCGGGCGCACGACTAGGCTTTCGATCACCAGCATCACTGCAACAAAAGCGAGGCCATAGCTGAGGATGCGCGCGACATCAAAGAGCTGGAACGCCGTGCCGAGTTCAAAGCCAATGCCATTCGGGCGGCCGAGCAATTCCACCACCAGCACGATTTTCCATACCAGCGACAGACCCGAACGGGTGGCTGCGGCAAAATAGGGCGCAAGTTGCGGCAGCACGACATGACGCAGGCGCTCCAGCGGTGCCAGATCATAGACTTCGGCCATGTCATCCAGCCGACGGTCCAGTGCGCGCGCGCCCTCGCGCAGGGTTACAGTGGCATTGGGCAACTTGTTCAGCGCCACTGCGCTGATGGCAGCGGTCTCGGTCAAGCCCGCCCATATGTAAGCCAGGACAATGATGACCAATGCTGGCAGATTGAGCAAAACCACCACCCAGGGATCGGCGAATTTATCGAAGGCCGGATGGCGCCCCATGGCGATGCCCAAGGCCGAGCCCAGCACCATGGCGATGGTGAAGGCGGCGGCGACCCGAAACAGCGTGATCCCCATTTGGCGCGGCAATTCTCCGCTGAGGGTTTCGTGCAGCATAAGTCGCCCGACGATGAGCGGCGAGGGTAGAAGTTGCGGCCCGACCAAATGCGCGCCGATAGCCCAGAGGGCGACCAGCGTCGCCAGCGACATGAGTCGCAGCATGTGCGCTCAGCTCCCCCGCGCGTCGGTGTAATAGGTGCCGGGATCGAGCTTTTGGCCAGCGCACACCAGTTTTGGGCCGCCGATTTTCGCCAGCACGCCGTAAAGTGTGGCGGCATCCTTCTCTTCGTCGGCAATCGGACGCATGGGAATGCCTTGGCTGTAATGCTGGCGAAACAGCGCCTGCGTCCTGGCATCGGGGGCCCCGATATGCGGCCCGAGCCTGGCCCATTCGGCGGGCGTTGCCGCCAATTCCTGCTTGGCTTTGCGGGTGAGCGCCAGAAAACGGTTGAGTGCCGCCTTGTGAGTTTTGGCGAAAGCCCCGGTAAACACGTAGCCGAGCATCGCCACCTTGCCCTTGGCGCCGAGGCTGGTTTCGACATCTGACATCTTGATCAGCGGACGGAAGCCGTGGCCTTCGAGGCCCGCGCTGAAATTCCAGAAATTCAAGGCCGCATCAGCCTCGCCCTGCAGGGTTTTTTGCTGCAACAGGGGCGGTGCGCCAAACATCAGGCTGGCATCATGTTTCAAATCGACGCCGTTTTCAAGGCCATAGGCCTGCAGAAGAAGCCAGCTTTTGTCGAGCGGGCCACCGGCCAGCGCCAACTTCCTGCCCTTGAGGTCGGCAAGGGTCCTGATGGGCGAGTCCTGGCGCACCATCAGCGCGCCGACGGCTGAGGAATAGGGATAGAATTTCAAATCGTGCCCAGCGGCGCGCTCGCGCGACACAAACAACCAGTCAGAGACAATGATATCCGCTGCGCCACCCAGCAGCGCGATTTTCTGGGCTTCGGGCGAGGCTGTCACTTGCGTTTGCAGATCAAGCCCGGCAGCCTGGGCGAGGCCCTCGCGCTTGATGACGCCCAATTCCCATTTCAGCGTACCGGTCTGCATCACGGCAAGGCGGATGACATCGGCGGCAAGGGCAGAAGTCGTGGACAGCAACCCGCAGAACAAAATGCCCATTCCAAAAACTTTCAGCATCGCGATGCCGCCTCCCGTAGCTGGCCGACCCCTGCGCCTTTTTGGCACGGTGCCCCTTGATCAATGTGTCGGGACTATCATACCTTGAAGATGCGAGAGCAAGCCCTTCTTAAGAGGGCTGGGGCATGAGCCGTGTTTATGCCGCTCGGGATGACGCGACGTGATCAAGAAAAGGGCAAAAACCATGAAACGGGTGAATGGATTGACTGTTTTGGCTACTGCGGCGCTGGCGCTGGCTTTCGTGACGCCAGCCCTGGCTGACGGCGATCCGGCAAAAGGCGCGATGGTATTCCAGAAATGCCATGTGTGCCACGAGATCGGCCCCGGCGCGAAAAACTCCATTGGCCCGGTGCTGAACGGCGTGGTTGGCCGCCACAGCGGCATTTATCCCGGCTATTCCTATTCCGACGCCAACAAGAAATCCGGCATCGTCTGGACAGTGCAAGAATTGCAGACCTACCTGCAAAACCCGAGCAAACTGGTGCCCGGCACCAAAATGATGTTCCCTGGTCTGAACAAGAAAAGCGATATCGACAATGTCATCGCCTATCTGCAAACCTTCGACAAGGACGGCAATCCGGTCAAGAAATAGAGCAATGCAGCGGCCTTTGCAGGGTTCTCAACAGGGCACTGCGAGGCAGCTCTTGATTTTTGCGCGCCAGCCTTGTCCTGTGCGTTTGTGCGCCAGACCCTGGAGGCTTGATGAAATTTCGGAAGCTGCGGCTGGCCGGTTTCAAATCATTCGTCGAGACCACCGAATTCCTGATTGAGCCCGGCCTGACCGGCGTTGTCGGGCCGAATGGCTGTGGCAAATCCAATCTGGTCGAGGCGATGCGCTGGGTCATGGGCGAGACGTCCTTCAAGAGCATGCGCGGCTCGGGCATGGAGGACGTGATTTTCTCCGGCTCGGGCAAACGCCCGCCGCGCAACATTGCCGAAGTGCTGATCACGCTCGATAATTCGGATCGCACCGCACCGGCGGCGTGGAATGATTCTGACGCCATCGAAGTGGTGCGCCGTATCGAGCGCGGAGATGGTTCCGACTACCGCATCAATGGCCGCGAGGCCCGCGCCCGTGATGTGCAATTGCTGTTCGCCGATGCTTCATCAGGGGCGCGCTCGCCGGCCATGGTGCGACAGGGGCAGATCGGCGAGATTATCGCAGCCAAGCCACAGCAGCGCCGCCGCATAATCGAGGAGGCGGCCGGCGTTGCGGGCCTGCATTCGCGCCGCCATGAGGCCGAACTGCGGTTGAAGGCAGCCGAGGACAATCTGACCCGAATTGACGATGTTGTCGGGCAGCTCAGCGGCCAGATTGAAGGCTTGCGCCGCCAGGCCAGGCAGGCCGAGCGCTTCCGGCTGGTGGCTGCCGAATTGCGCCGCCTCGAGGCTTTGCAGCATTGCGTTGCCTGGGCGGCCCTGGAGAGCCAGTTGGCGGAGGCGGCGCGGGCCAGCGAACTGGCGACGCGCGACGTGGCCAATGCCATGCTGGTGCAGCACGAGGCGGCGCGGGTCGCGGCGCTGGGGGCGCATGATCTGCCGCGCCTGCGCGAGGCGGAAGTTGCGGCAGGCGCCGCGTTGCAGCGGCTGGTTCTGGCGCGCGAGGCGCTGGATGGCGAGGAGCGCCGTCAGAAGGATCGGCGCATCGCGCTGGAGCAGCAGGCCCAGCAAATGGGCGCCGACCATGCCCGCGAGAACGCGCTGATCGAGGATGCGGTCCGCATGGTAGCGCGCTTTGAGGCGGAGCGCACCGCTTTGGCGGCGGGCAGCGTTGATGACGAGCGCTCGATAAGCACCGCGCAGGACGAAATCAGCAAGGTGGAGGCGAGCACTATCCTTGCCGAGGCCAAACTGGCCGAAGCGCAGGCGACAAGTGCGGCACTGGAGGCCAGGCGCGAGGCACTGGCCGCGCGTCTGGCCGATGAGACGCGCCGTCGTGCCCGGATCGAGGCGGAATTGACCGAAGCGCGGCGCGCCAGGGCGGCGCTTGATGCGGAAATGGCACGCATTGCCGACAGCACCACGCTCAACGCGCAGGCAGAGATGGCGGCGGAACGGGCCCGCGCGGCAGAAGCGGCGTGGTTCGAGGCGGAAAGCGCGCTGGCGCAGGCCAGGCAAGCCGAAAACGCGGCGCGCCAGCCCGCCGAGAAGGCTGAGCGGCGCAAGCAGACGCTTGAGACCGAGATCCGCACCCTGGAAAAGCTGCTGGCCCCGGCGCAAGCGCAGGCCTTTGCCAAAGTCATCGACCAGATTCGCGCCCAGCCGGGCGCCGAGGCGGCGCTGGCAGCGGCGCTGGGCGATGATCTTGAAGCCTCGCTATCGCCGCAAGCCGGGCTGTTCTGGCGTGAAACGGCAGGCTCGGATGATCCGGCCTTGCCGGCTGGCCTTGAGCCGCTGGCGGCTTTGGTTACGGCACCGGCGGCTTTGGCACGGCGGTTGGCGCAGATTGGCATTGTGACGGTGGAAGCGGCCCCTGCCGTGCTCGCCCACTTGCGACCGGGACAAAGACTGGTGAGCCTGGCGGGTGATTTATGGCGCTGGGATGGATTGACCCGCACAGCGGCAGCGCCGGGTGCGGCGGCGCGGCGCCTGGCGGAGATGAACCGGCTGGCGGCACTGCGCCTTGATCTCAGCGGCATTGAGGGCGAGGCGGCAGGGCTCCGCGCCCATGCGCAAAAGGCCAGCGCGGCGGTGGCGGCGGCGGCCCAGCATGAGGCGCAATGCCGCAATGACGAGCGCGCGGCGCTGAAAGCGGCTGAGGCCGCACGCAGCGCCTTGGCCGACGCCGAGCGGCGTCTGGCCACCTACAACAACAGGCTTGCGGTGCTGACGGCAAGCTTGCAGCAACTTGAGGGGGCGCTCAACGATGCCGTGGCGGCGGCCACTGCTTCGCAAGCCGCCATGGCCGACTTTGCCGCCCATGCGCCGGAAGCCGTGCGCGCCGCAGCGCAACTGACGCAGGCCCGCGAAGGGGCCAGTGCCAGCCGCCGCCAGCTTGGCGAGGCCCAGGCCCGGCTGCTGCAAGCGCGTCGCGTCAAGGAAGGCCGCGCCGCCCGGCTTGCCGCACTGGCGCGGGATCTGGCCGATTGGCGCAAAAGGCAGGAGACCGCCGCTCAGCGCAGTGCGGATCTCATCAGCCGTGCTCAGGCATTGGCCGGCGAACTTGAAACACTGATGGAAGCGCCCGACGCGCTGCTTGCCCGCCGCCGCGCGCTCATGATGCAGATTGATGATGCCGAGGCCGCACGCCAAAGCGCAGGCGACGCCCGGATCAGCGCCGAAATTGCCCATGGCAAGCTTGATGCAGCGGCCCGGGATGCGCAAGACCGGCTGGCTTCAGCGCGGGAGCACGCGGCGCGTTCCAGCGCTGGGCATGAGGCGAACGCGGTGCGCCGCAGCGAACTGGCCGCGACCATAAGGGCCGCGCTGGATTGCGGTCCGCACGAATTGCGGGCGCTGGCCGGCTTGAAGCCCGGAGCGCCGCTACCCGAAGTGGATATGGTGGCCGATAGACTGCAAAGCCTGCGGGCCGACCGCGAAAGGCTTGGTGTCGTCAATCTGCGCGCTGAACTTGAACTCAACGAAATCGAGGCGACCCGTGCCGCCTTGGAGGCCGAGCGCGCCGAACTGACCGAAGCCATCAGGCGGCTACGCCAGGCGATCGGCAATCTCAACCGCGAGGGGCGTGAGCGGCTGCAAGAAGCCTTCGACCGCGTCAACGGCCATTTCCGCGAATTGTTTACCCGCCTGTTCAATGGCGGCACTGCCGAACTGCAACTGATTGAATCAGAAGACCCGCTGGAGGCCGGCCTCGAAATCAATGCCCGACCGCCCGGCAAGAAGCCCCAAACCATGACGCTGCTTTCAGGCGGCGAGCAGGCGCTGACCGCCATGGCTCTGATTTTCGCTGTGTTTTTGACCAACCCGTCGCCAATTTGCGTGCTGGACGAAGTTGATGCCCCGCTTGACGATGCCAATGTCGAACGCTTCTGCGATTTGCTTGATGCGATGTCGAAACGCACCGAAACGCGGTTTCTCACCATCACCCACAACCCCATCACCATGGCGCGCATGGACAGGCTCTATGGCGTCACCATGGCCGAGCAAGGGGTGTCGCAACTGGTGTCGGTTGACCTCGCCGGGGCGACGGAACTGGCCGAGGCCGGTTGAGGACTTGCACGAGCGGACGTGAGGTTAGATCACTGGATACCTGGCGAATTCATTGTAACTCTCGCGTCGCTGTGCTCCTCGCAATGACGTCGAGGTTTGCGCCTCAGGAATCCCCTCATTTTTGTGAAGGCCAAAAATGCAACTCCTGATTTGCAATTCGGCGCATCTGGGCCCGCATGACAAGCGACGAAGGAAAGTTCGAGCCTGCCCGTCGATGGAAAAAGCATCGTGGAACGGTCAATGTCGTCCTCAATGTCCCTCCGGTAGTCCTTAATTAGGCACAAATGCGTCCAAATGGCGCGGTTTTCAAAATGAGGGGATAGCTGAGGGGTTGCGCTCTATCTCTACTAAATTTTCGGTTATATCTTGCGACCAATCGCCAGAAACTTCTCGGCGCGAGCGTTGCGGAGTTCTTCCGGCCCCATATTGCCCAGCGAGGCCAGGCCTTCGGCAATGGCGTCGCCGCAGGCGGCAATGGCGGCTTCGGGATTGCGATGCGCGCCGCCTTCAGGCTCGCGCACGATGGCGTCGATAATGCCAAATTTCAGCAGATCCTGGGCGGTGATTTTCATGCCGTTGGCAGCATCGGACGCCTTGGTGGCGTCGCGCCAGAGGATAGAGGCCGCACCTTCAGGCGAAATCACCGAATAGATTGAATGTTCCAGCATCAAGACGCGGTTGCAGCAGCCAATCGCCACCGCACCGCCTGAGCCTCCCTCGCCGATCACCAATGCCACGCTCGGCACACCCAGCGCCAGCGCTGCGTCGGTGGAGCGGGCGATGGCTTCGGCCTGGCCGCGCTCTTCGGCATCAATCCCCGGAAAAGCTCCGGCGGTATCAACCAGGGAAATCATCGGCAGTCCGAAACGGTCGGCCAGTTCCATCAGGCGCACCGCCTTGCGGTAACCTTCCGGACGCGCCATGCCAAAATTATGCTTGATGCGGCTTTGGGTATCGGCACCGCGCTCCTGGCCAATGACACAGACCGCCTCGCCGCGAAAGCGCGCCAGCCCGCCGATAATCGCCTCATCTTCGCCAAACTGGCGATCACCGGCCAGCGCAGTGAAGTCGGTCATCAACGCGGCGATATAATCAACGCAATGGGGACGCTGCGGATGGCGGGCGACTTTGGTTTTCTGCCAGGGGGTGAGGTCAGCGTAAAGATCGACCAGCGCCTTATGGGCTTTGGCCTCCATGCGCGACAGTTCGTCGGCGATGCCGATGGCTTTGCCATCTTCTCCCATGGCGCGCAATTCTTCGACCTTGGCTTCAAGGTCGGCGACCGGCTTTTCAAAATCGAGGTAACTGCGCATGAGCGAAGGTGTGCGTTCCCTGGGCCAAACCGCGAACTTCAGCGCGGCAGGCCAGCACTGGCTTTTTGCAGCCGCACTGTCAAGCACAACAAGCCATCCGGCAACGCTTGCAGCGCACCGATCTGCCAGCTAAAGCCTAGGTTTGTCCGGAGACTTTGCTGTGCCCACGCTGATTGTTATCATCCTCGCGATCCTGAAAATCTTCGAGGTGTTGATCATTCTGGTGGCAGCCATGTCATGGCTGATCGCTTTCAACATCATGAACATCAACAATAATATCGTGCGCCAGATATGGCTCGGCATGAACCGTGCGACCGAACCGGTGCTCGCCCCGATCCGGCGTGTCCTGCCCAGCCTTGGCGGCATTGACCTCTCGCCTCTGGTGGCTTTGCTGGTGATTTTGTTCGTGCAGCAATTCCTGCTGAACCATAGCTGAGAGTGGCCGCGCACCGATGCCGTGATGGCGCGGGCAGCGTCTTGAATCGCGTCGTGTATCCAGCTATGCTAATATACTGGGAAAACAAGGCCGTCCAGGGGTTGGGTCATGACATCACCGCTGCTTCTTTCCAGTTCGTCATGCCTGGCTTTTGGGGCCAGGATGGACGACGCCCCCGAAGCCGATCTGCCAGCAATTCGCGGAGCGGCGTTGGCGACGGGCGGTGGCGGCGCAACGCGGCGGGTGTTTCTGACTGGCCTCGCCGGTGCCGCTTTGCTTCATGGCGGGGCGCAGGCAACACCCAGCAACCATGGCAGGAATGCCAGCGCCATAGCGCTCGCCAGCGACCCGGTTCTGGGGAACCCGCGGGGCGATGTGACGCTGGTTGATTTCTTTGATCTGCAATGCCCCGCCTGCCGCGCCATGGAGCCGCGCATCATGCGCATGATGGCGGCCGATCACGGCCTGCGTTATGTGCCGGTGGATTATCCGGTCTTTGGCCCTTTGAGCGAGCTTGGTGCCCGCGCCTTGCTCGCTGCCCAAAGCCTAGGGCACTATGGCGACCTGCATGGCCAGCTTGTCGAAAAGGCCGGGCTTTTATCGACGGTCAAGATAAAATCGGCGGTTGAGGCTGTCGGGCTGGATTGGCACAAGTTGCAGTCTATCATGGCCGGCCCGGCGATTTCTGCGCGAATTGCCACCAATCTGGCGCGCGGCAAGGCGCTTGGCATCACGCGTCTGCCGGTGATGTTTCTGGGGCCGATCACCATTCCGGGCGAATTGCACTATGCCGACATGGCAGATCTGTTACGCTCGGCGCGCAAGCAGCAAAATCACGCGTGAGCGCCAGCGCGCCTAGCCAGCGTTGCGGAAATGATCATGCACGAGGCGCGCGGTCGCCGCATTGATCCCCGGCACTTTTTCCAGATCGGCCACATCGGCTCTGGCAATCGCCTTGGCGGTGCCAAAAGCGCTGAGCAAAGCGCGTTTGCGGGCCGGGCCAATGCCATCAATCTCGTCAAGCGGGCTTTTGACGAACTCCTTCTTGCGGCGGGCGCGATGCGTGCCAATTGCAAAGCGATGCGCCTCATCGCGCAGGCGCTGCACGAAATACAAAGCCGGATCGCGCGGCGGCAGGCGGAAAGGCGCGCGCCCTGCCTGAAAAAAGCTTTCGCGCCCGGCATCGCGATCCAGGCCCTTGGCGATGCCGACCGCGAACACATTGTCGATTTCGAGAGATTTCAGCACGGCTTCAGCCGCATCAAACTGGCCCTGGCCGCCGTCAATGAGGATGAGATCGGGCCAGGCCGGAAATTCCCCGCCATCGGCCTGGGTTTCGTCCGTCAGCACATGCGGAGCCTCGGCCGGCGGGGCCCCGCGCTTCAAACGCGCAAAGCGCCGGGTCAGCACCTGGCGCATCATCGCGTAATCATCGCCCGGCGTCATGTCGGTCTGGTCGATATTGAAGGTGCGGTAATGGGCTTTCATGAACCCCGCCGCGCCCGCTACCACCATCGCGCCGACGGCGTTGGTGCCCATGATGTGGGAATTGTCATAAATCTCGACACGGCGCGGCGGGCTTTCCATACCAAAAGCAGCGCCCAAAGCCTCAAGAAGCTGCGTCTGGCTGGCGGCATCGGACAAGCGGCGCGCCAGAGCCTCGCGGGCGTTCTGGGCGGCATGGCCGACCAGCTCATGCTTTTCGCCGCGTTGCGGAGCTGCAACCTCAACCCTGTGGCCGCTCCAATGGGTCAAGGCCTCGGCGATGAGGCTTTGCTCTTCAAGGGCGTGCGAGAGCAAAACCAGCGCAGGGGCCGGGCGCTCGGCATAAAACTGCGTGACAAAAGCCGCCAAGACTTCCTCGAGACCAAGGCTTTTGTCGGCACGCGGAAAATAAGCGCAATTGCCCCAGTTCTGAAAGGTGCGGAAAAAGAACACCTCGACGCAAAATTGCCCCGCCTCGCTGGTGATGGCAAAAACATCGGCTTCCTCGACCGTTTTCGGGTTGATGCCCTGCGCGCCCTGAATGGCCGAAAGCGCGGCGATGCGGTCGCGCAGCCGAGCAGCGCGCTCGAATTCCAGCTCCCCGGCGGCCTCAGCCATATCGGCAGCAAGGCGGGTGCGCACCGCCTGGCTTTTGCCGGTGAGGAAGGCCTTGGCCTCGCGCACCAGCTCCGCATAGTCGTCGGGCGCAATCTCGCCTGTGCAGGGGGCCGAACAGCGCTTGATCTGATGCAGCAGGCAGGGCCTTGTGCGATTGTCATAATAACTGTCCGTGCAGGAGCGCAGCAGGAAGGCGCGTTGCAGGGCATTCAGCGTGCGGTTCACCGCCCATATTGAGGCGAAGGGGCCATAATAATCACCGGGGATCGAGCGCGCACCGCGATGCTTGGTCAGCATCGCCGCCCGCGCGCTGCTGGCCAGCAGAATATAGGGAAAGCTCTTGTCGTCGCGCAGCAGCACGTTGAAGCGCGGCTTAAGCTGCTTGATCAGATTGCTTTCCAGCAGCAGCGCGTCCGTCTCGGTGCGGGTCGAGACAAACACCATCTGCGCCGTGAGGGCGATCATCCGCGCGATGCGGCCAACATGGCCGGTGAGACGCGTATAGGAAGCGATGCGTTTTTTGACCGATTTGGCCTTGCCGACATAAAGCACCGCGCCCTCGCCATCGAGCATCCGGTAAACGCCGGGGCCTTCCGGCGCGTGTTCCCAATGCGCACGGATCACCTCGACGCCGCGCAGCAGCGAAGCCGGGGCAGCGGTGGTGTCGGGCGCGGGTTCGGCTTCCGGAGGTGTTTGGCTATCAATCATCAATCTAGTTTCACAGGGGGCGTTCAGCTTAATGTGATGCTTTCTTAGCGGAATCAAAGCACCCTTGTCGCCCATGATGCGACAAGTTGCGCAGCAAATCACGAAATGTTCAGTTGACTGTGGCAAGCCTTGGCGGCACGTCAGGTTTTCCGCCACGACCCGATGGGAACCATGCGCCGTTTTCTCTTGATCCTTCTTGCCCTTGGCGGCCTGGCTTCACCGGCTTTGGCGGGCACCGGCCCTTGGGCGCAGGATGGCGCGGTGAAGGCGCGGCTGATCTCTGCGGTCGATGGCACTGGCGCGCTCAGTTCGCTGCCGCTGGGGCTCGACATCGTGATGAAGCCGGGCTGGAAAACCTACTGGCGCGCCCCAGGCGAAGCGGGCCTGCCGCCAGCGCTGCATATTTCCAGTGGCACCACCAGTGTCAAGGCGGCGTTTGCGTGGCCGGTGCCGCAGCGCTTCAGCCTGCTCGGGCTGGAGACCTTTGGTTATGAAAACCATGTCGTGCTGCCCTTCAACTGGCAGCCAGCGACGCCAGGAGCCGCCGCCAATCTTAGCGCCAAGGCCGAGCTTCTGGTTTGCGCGCAGATTTGTGTGCCTCACACCTTGCAACTGACATTGAGCGTTCCGGCGGGGCCCGCCATGCCGGGCAGCGAGGCGCAGTTGCTCAACCGCTTTGCCAATCTTGTGCCCAATGGCACACAGGCAGCGGGGCTCAAAATCACCCGCGCGCGGTTGTTGGGGCAAGGGCCGAGCGCCGCGCTGGTGGTGGATGCTACCGCGCCGCAACCGTTCCATGCACCCGATATTTTCCCGGAAAGCGCGACGCTGGCCTTTGGCGCGCCGCAGGTGGCGCTGAGTGATGCGGCGCGCCATGCCCGCATCACCTTGCCGATCCTGCATCAACCGCCAGGTGAAGGCCTCTCAACCGCAACCCCGATTAGCCTGACGCTGAAAGACGGGGATCGCTTTGTGGAGGCCAGGCCCCGGCTTGAAGCTGCGCCCTGGCCGAGCGTTGCGGCAAGGCTGCTGGCGCTGATCCCGCTGATCGGGCTGGCGCTGGCAGGCGGGTTGATTTTGAATGTCATGCCCTGCGTGCTGCCGGTGCTGTCGCTGAAGCTCCTGCTGGTCATGCAGCAGGGCGGCGCCGAACGCGCCCATGTGCGCGCCGGGTTTTTGGCCTCGGCAGCCGGAATCCTCAGCTCATTTCTGCTGATTGCCGGCATTTTGCTGGCCCTTAAAGCCGGTGGCCACTCGATTGGCTGGGGACTGCAATTCCAGCAATTCTGGTTTCTGGCGTTGATGGTGCCGTTGCTGGCGCTGTTTGCGGCCTCATTGTTCGGGCTGATCGACTTCACCCTGCCAGGAACCTTGCAGCAGAAGCTCGGGCAGGCGGGCCATACTTCGCTGGCGGCGCATTTCGTCTCGGGTGCCTTTGCGACCCTGCTGGCGACGCCCTGCTCCGCGCCGTTTCTGGGCTCGGCCATTGGTTACGCTTTGGCGAGCGGCACGCTGGAAATTCTGGCGGTATTTGCGGCGCTGGGCCTCGGCATGGCCCTGCCCTTCCTGCTGGTTGCCGCCTTTCCCGGCCTCGCGGCGCGCCTGCCCAAGCCTGGCCTCTGGATGGTGCGCCTGAAGCAATATCTCGGCTTCCCGCTGCTCGGCACAGCCCTGTGGCTCTTGCTGATCATGCGGGGCGAGACCGGGACGCTGCCTGCGCTGGGCATTGGCCTCGCCAGTCTGGCCCTGCTTGCGGGGCTGATGGTCTGGCGGCATCGGCGCGGCCTGCCACTCGCCCGTCCCAGCCTGGGCCTTGCTTCAGGCTTTGTGGCCGCAGCGCTGGCTACCGTGCTGGTGGTGCTGCATTTTGGGCCTGCGACCGGGACAGGAGACGGTGCGGCGGACACTTTGGCATGGCAAAGCTTCGATACCGGGGCGATCAAGACTTCCGTCGCGCAGGGCAAGGTGGTGTTTGTCGATGTCACCGCCAGTTGGTGCCTGACATGCCAGGCAAACCGGCGGCTGGTGCTCGATAGTGAACCCGTCAACACGCTGCTGCGTCAACCGGGCCTGATTGACATGAAAGCCGACTGGACAAAGCCCAACGCTGCCATTGCGGCCTATCTGGCGCAGCACGGCCGCTTTGGCATTCCCTTCAACATTGTCTATGGCCCCGGCGCACCGGGCGGAATCGCCTTGCCGGAGCTTCTGACCAGCGATGCCGTGGCCGCCGCAGTGGCCAAGGCCGGCAAGGTCTGACGGGCGACCTCAGCCGATCAAGCGCCCCCGCAGGGACCTTACGCCATGACCATCTGAGCTTGCCGGGCGGCCCGTTGCAGGGACGGCAGAAACGTGCCGATCATTGTGGCCTCGCTGACCCGCGCAGCCTGGGCGCTGAGGTTGATGGCAAAGCGGGTGCGCCCGCGTCCCTGGATTGCCACTGAAATCGAGCGCAGCCCCAGTTCCAGTTCCTCGCTGATCACCGCATAGCCCTCGGCGCGCACCTTCTTCAGCCGCGCCCGAAGGGCATCGCGGTCGGTGATGGTAAAGGGCGTATAGCCGGTAAGCTTGGCGACGCGCAGATAATTGTCGAGCTCATTGACCGAGAGTTGCGCCAGCAGCGCCTGGCCCATCGAGGTGGCGTGGGCGGGCAGACGCGCCCCAACCGCCAGCGTGATCGCCATGATGCGGTGACTGGCGGGCGAGCGCGCCACATAGATGATGTCCGCGCCATCGAGCATGGCGGCTGACGCCGATTCGCCCAGTTCGCGGGTGAGATCGCGCAGAATATCCTGGACGCTTTCCAGTTCCGACATGCCGGTGAGGTAAGTGTGGCCGACTTCCAAAACCGCCGGGGTCAGTTCAAAATGTTTGCCGTCGGTGCGCGCCCAGCCCTGCTCGCAGAGGGTGTAAAGAAACCGCCGCGCCGCCGCCCTTGTCATGCGGGCGCGGGCCGCAACATCGGTGATGGTCTGACGCCGGTCGGTGCCGAGCCCGAAGGAGCGCAACACCTCGATTCCCTTGGCAAATGATTGCACCGTCTCGTTGCGGCTTTGCATCGCGGCCCTCCCGTGCGGATGTTACATCATACGAACATTGGTTCGTTCAGCGAACAATATTCTCCTATACGAACTAATTATGATTGGCAACTATTTTGTTGCGGCCTTTGCGAAGGCCTCGGATGCTGATTTTGCATGGCTGTTGCGGCTATCGCGCGCGGCGAATTGAAACCCAGAGCCGACGAACCCCAACTGTGGTTCACGTCAATCGAAAGCCTGGCCCGCGTGCTGTCGGACAAAAACCGTCTGTTGCTTGATCTCATCATCGAACAGCAGCCGAAGTCACTGGCGGAGTTCGAAACCCTGTCGGGTAGCGCGAAGTCCAATCTGTCGCGCACTCTGAAAAGCATGGAGCGTTTCGGCCTGGTCGAATTGCTCAAGGGCGAGTGGGGCAAGCTGCAACCAAGCGTGCCCTATGAGGAAATTCAGCTCGATCTGCCGATCAGCAAGGTTCTTTGAACTATTATTGAACTAAATCTTCCGGCATTGCGAGCACAACGAGGGTGTCGGCGAGCCTTTTTACAATCCTTGGCCAGGCGTCGGTTCCGGCCAAACCATGAAAAGGTTCGCTCCAGCACCCAACGGCACGGCAGAACGACACAACCCGTCATGTCGTCTCTGCGCTTGCCTGGGTTTCCAAACCCTGGACGAAGTGTTTTATGTCGAATAACCGAAAGCTGCTGTTGCACTTCAGTGGTGAGACCGCCGATATATGCTTTGCGGCGCGCTGCAATGGCGGGATTGAGGCTTGCTGAGATCGCAAACTTGGGAAAGGTGGAGCATGAATCGCATAACTTACAGTGCGTGCTTGATGTTTATGGCGCTGTGGTCGTCGATCGGTTGCGCTAG